>MDTB01242394.1_pt1 | contig 22690 bp, 34 predicted proteins | sample 811161 | NCBI WGS metagenome assembly MDTB01 (sample SAMN05326650, study PRJNA326480) | marine metagenome | isolation source: seawater | place: Mediterranean Sea | collected 2009 | reverse complement strand
TACAGGCAAGAGTCATAAGATTGGAGAAGTACACGACGGCGCCGCAACTATGGATTGGATGGAACAAGAACAAGAAAGAGGAATAACAATTACTTCTGCAGCAACAACTTGTTTTTGGAATGATCATAGAATAAATATTATAGATACACCAGGTCACGTTGATTTTACAATTGAAGTCGAAAGATCATTAAAAGTTCTAGACGGAGCAATATGTGTTTTTGATGGTGTTGCTGGGGTTGAACCACAATCAGAAACTGTTTGGAGACAAGCAGATAAATACAAAGTTCCGAGAATTTGTTTTGTAAATAAATTAGATAGAACTGGTGCTGATTTCTATAGATGTGTTGATATGATAAAAGAAAGACTTGGCTGTAAGCCTTTAGTTCTACAAATTCCTGTTGGTTCAGAAGCAGATTTAAAGGGAGTAATTGATTTAGTAAAAATGAAAGCTATAATCTGGCAAAACGAGGATCTAGGTGCTAAATTTGATACCGTAGATATTCCTGCAGACCTAAAAGAGAAAGCTGACCAATATAGAAAAGAATTAGTTGAAGCAGCTGTTGAGCAGGACGAACAATTAATGGAAGCATATTTAGATGGCAAAGAACCTTCAGAAAACGATTTAATAAAATGTATTAGAAAAGGTACTTTAGAATTTAGTTTTGTTCCAATTACTACAGGATCTGCTTTTAAAAACAAAGGTGTTCAACCGTTATTAGATGCAGTGATAGATTATTTACCTAGTCCTTTAGATATTGGCTCAATTGAAGCGACAAAACTTGACTCAGAAGATAAACTAGAAATGAAATTTGCAGATAGTGAACCTTTTTCTGCTTTAGCATTTAAAGTAGCTAATGATCCATTTGTAGGCTCGTTAACATTTATCCGAATTTATTCTGGTACTGTTAAAGCTGGAACCTCTGTTTATAATTCATCGAAAGAAAAAACAGAACGTGTAGGAAGAATGCTTTTGATGCATGCAAACAGTAGAGAAGATATTAAAGAAGCTAATGCAGGGGATATAGTAGCACTAGCAGGTTTGAAATATACAATAACAGGGCACACTTTGTGTGAGGAGGATAAACCTGTACTTCTTGAACCTATGGAGTTTCCTGACCCAGTAATCGAGATTGCTGTAGAACCAAAAACAAAAGCTGACCAAGAAAAAATGGGCGAGGCTTTAGGTAGATTAGCCAAAGAGGATCCTTCATTTAGAGTAACATCAGACGAAGAGTCAGGTCAAACTATAATAAAAGGGATGGGAGAATTACATCTAGATATAATTGTTGATAGAATGAAAAGAGAATTTAAAGTTGAGGCTAATATTGGAGCTCCACAAGTAGCTTACAGAGAAACAATACAAGGGTCTTCAGAAGTTACTTATATCCACAAGAAACAAAGTGGTGGAGCAGGCCAGTTTGCAAAAGTTACATTATTAGTTGAACCGCTAGAACCTGGTAAAGGTAGAGAAGTTGAAAACAAAATAAAAGGTGGATCAATTCCTAAAGAATTCATTCCAGGGGTTGAAAAAGGAGTAGAAAGCGTTGCAGATAGTGGAATACTAGCTGGATTTCCAATGATAGATTATAAAGTTACAATATTAGATGGATTACATCATGATGTTGACTCTAGCGTTCTAGCATTCGAAATAGCTAGCCGTATGTGTTTTAAAGACGCGTGTGCCAAGGCACAATTAAAGTTACTTGAGCCGATAATGAAAGTTGAAGTAGTTACACCTGAAGATTTTATGGGTGACGTTATAGGTGACCTTAATAGTCGCAGAGGTCAAGTTGGATCAACCGAGCCCAGAGGTAATGCTACCGCAATTCAAGCAACAGTTCCACTAGCAAATATGTTTGGATATATTAACAATCTAAGATCCTCAACACAGGGTAGGGCACAATATACAATGCAATTCAGTCATTATGATAAAGTGCCCCAAAATGTACAAGATGAGGTAACAAAAAAATTAGCATAACATGGAAAATCAAAATATAAGAATACATCTAAAAGCCTATGATAATAAAATCTTAGATTTATCTACAGAGGAAATAGTAAATACAGCTAAGAGGACCGGTGCTCAAGTAAAAGGACCAATACCATTACCAACTCGAATTGAGAGATATACTGTATTAAGGTCTCCTCATATAGACAAAAAAAGTAGAGAACAATTTGAGTCAAGAACACATAAAAGGTTAATAGATATAATCGAGCCTACACCTCAAACAGTTGAAGCTTTAATGAAACTAGACTTAGCTTCTGGTGTAGATATAGAAATTAAAATATAATTATGAGCATAGGATTGATAGGCACAAAACTAGGTATGAGCAGAGAATTTATTCAGTCTGGTCAATCAGTACCCGTTACAGTTATTAAAATTGAAACAGGAAGAGTTATAGATATTATAGAAAAAAGCAAAAGAGGTTATTCCGCAGTAAAAATTGGATACTTTAAAACTAAAAATTCAAAATTAACCAAACAAATGAAAGGATTTTTCACAAAAAAAAATACTGAACCGAAAAAGTTATTAAAAGAATATAGAGTTGAAAATACCGAAAGTTTTAAAACTGGTAACGAACTGGGTTTAGAACTTTTAAAAGATAAAAAATTTATAGACGTGAAATCAAAAACTATAGGTAAAGGCTTTGCAGGGGTTATGAAAAGATGGAATTTTTCTGGTTTAAGAGCTTCTCATGGTGTTTCAGTCTCTCACAGATCTCACGGTTCAACAGGTCAAAGACAAGATCCAGGAAGAGTATTTAAAGGGAAGAAAATGGCCGGTCATATGGGTGATAAGTTTAGGACAATCTTAAACCTAGAAATTATTAAATCAGATCCTGAAAATAATTTACTTTATATAAAAGGATCTATACCAGGAAGCAAAAATTCAACAGTCTATCTAAGAGAGTCAATTAAAAATGTCAGAAGAAAAACAACTTTAGACAAATATAATGAAAAATTAAAGAAAACTGAGGCAGCTAAAGGCAAAAAAAAATAAATGAAAATAAAGTTATTAAATATAGATAATGTAAAAACAGAAACTATTGAAGTTTCAGATAAGTTCTTGATACAAAAAGTTAACTATAAGTTAATTAAATCGGTTATTGATTGGCAACTAAACCATTTGAAACCTAGAACTGCTAAAACAAAACAAAAAAATGAAATTAAAGGTTCTACAAAAAAAATTGTGCCTCAAAAAGGAAGTGGAGGAGCAAGACATGCTAGTAGAAAAGCGCCAATATTTGTTGGTGGTGGTGTTGCTCATGGTCCTAAAGGGGCAGTTTATAAAATAAAAAAAATTAACAAAAAAGTAAGAAAGTTAGCTCTAGCTCATACTTTGTCAAAAAAGAATTTGGATAAAAATTTATATGTATTAAGTGATATAAAAAAAGAGATTAAAAAGACTAAAGAATTTAATAATTTTTTAAAAAAAAATAATATTTTAAACGTAGTTATAATTTCAGATCAAGAAACAACAAAAAATATTACAAAGTCTGCAAGAAATATAAAAAATGTAAAAATTATTAGTGATGCTGGAGCAAATATATACGACATGATGAGATATAAAAATGTCTTATTGACAAAAAGCTCAGTAAAAAATTTAGAGAAAAGGATTTTAAATGAAAAAAATTAATTCATTAGATTCAATCATCAAGCCAATAATAACTGAAAAAGCCACTATACTTTCAGAGCAAAATAAAACAGTTTTTAAGGTTCATAAAGGGGCAAATAAAAAAAATATAAAAAAAAATATCGAAAAAATATTTAAAGTAAATGTTGTAAAAGTGAATATTATTAATTTAAAATCTAAAATTAAACTTAAACAAGGAAAATTATCAAAAAAAAGCGGTTTTAAAAAAGCTATCGTTACTTTAAAAAAAGGTCAGAGTATTGACTTAACTACTGGAATTTAAAAATGGCATTAAAAACATTTAAACCATACACAAAATCAAATAGAGGAACAGTTATTGTCGATAAAAGTTCTTTATGGAAAGGATCGCCATATAAACCTCTTACTAAGGGTCAAAAATCTACTGGCGGAAGAAATAATTATGGGAGAATTACCTCAAGACATAGAGGAGGTGGAAGTAAGCACAAATATAGAGTGATAGATTTTTTAAGAAAAAAGAAAAATATATCTGCTATTATTGAAAGAGTCGAATATGATCCGAACAGAACTTCATACATAGCTTTGATTAAATATGAAGACGATGAAAGAAATTATATTTTATGTCCTCAAGGATTGAAAGTTGGAGACAAGATAAGCTCTGGAAACGGTGTAGATATTAAAGTAGGGAATTGTCTGCAACTTAAAGATATACCGCCAGGCACCACCATTCATAATGTTGAATTAATACCTGGAAATGGTGGAAAATTAGCTAGATCAGCGGGTTCATCTGTAACACTTTCAGGTATTGACGATGATTATGCAATTATTAAACTTTCTTCTGGAGAAACAAGAAAAGTAAGCGTTAATTGTAATGCAACTATAGGATCAGTTTCAAACCCAGATCAAAAAAATATAAAGATTGGTAAAGCAGGAAGAAATAGATGGAGAGGTAAACGACCACAAACGCGAGGTGTTGCTATGAATCCTGTAGATCACCCTCACGGAGGTGGAGAAGGTAAGACATCAGGTGGTAGAAGTCCAGTTTCTCCTTGGGGACAATCAGCGAAAGGATTAAAAACTAGAAGACCAAAAAGAAGTGATAAATTTATTATAACAAGAAGGAAAAAAAGAAAGTAATTATGACAAGAGCAGTTTGGAAAGGACCATTTGTACATTCAAGTTTATTAAAAAAAATAGATAAACTTAAAGATAACCCCACAAAAAAACCAATTAAAACTTGGTCTAGAAATTCTACAATTATTCCTGATTTTGTTGGACATAGTTTCATGATACACAACGGGAAATCTTTTATTCCAATAACTGTTTCAGAAGAGATGGTAGGTCACAAATTAGGTGAATTTGCACCTACTAGAACTTTTAAAGGACACACGCCTGCTGATAAAAAAGCAGCAGCAGAAAAAGCAACCGCAGCACCAGCAACCGGAGCAAAAGATGCAAAAAAATAGCAATATTGTAAAAGCTGTAAATAAAAATGTGAGATCAAGTCCTAGAAAAATATCTTTAGTATTGGACCATATAAGAGGAAAAAAAGTAGGAGTAGTTTTAAGAGATCTAGATTTTATAAGAAAGAAGATTTCTCTTGATGTAAGCAAAACAGTTAAATCAGCAGTAGCGAATGCAGAAAATAATAATCAATACGACATAGATAATTTGTATGTAAAAGAAGCTTACGTAGGCAAATCATTAGTAATGAAAAGATTTAGACCAAGAGCCAAAGGTAGAGCTAGTCCCATAAAAAAACCATTTAGTAGAATTACTATAGTGTTAAGTGAAAGAAAGGAGAAAAAAGATGGGCCAAAAAATTAACCCCATTGGATTTAGACTTGGTATTAATCGAGGTTGGGACTCAACTTGGTTTGCTAAAAAGAGAGACTTTGGAAAATATTTAATTGAGGATTTTAAAATGAGGGAGTATATCAAAAAAAATATCACTAACTCTGGTGTGTCTGAAATTATTATAGAAAGATCTTCAAAAAAATGCACTGTTTCAATTCATACATCTAGACCTGGATTTGTTATTGGAAAAAAAGGTTCAGATATTGAAAAAATAAAAAAAAATTTAATGAAAATTACTGACAGTGAAGTCAACGTAAATATTAAAGAGATTAAAAAACCTGAATTAAATGCAAATTTAGTTGCTGAAAATATTGCACAACAACTTGTTAAAAGAATTGCATATAGAAGAGCAATGAAGAGAGCTATGCAATCAGCTATGAGACTTAACGCTAAAGGAATCAAGGTAATGGTAAGCGGTCGTCTAGCAGGAAACGAAATAGCGAGAACAGAGTGGCTTAGAGAAGGAAGCATACCTTCTCACACACTTAGAGCAAATATCGATTATGGTTTTGCAGAAGCTTTAACAACTTATGGAATTATAGGTATTAAAGTTTGGATTTTTAAAGGAGCTTTGTTTGAAAAAGATATAGATAAAGAAAAAATAGAAAGAGTTAAAAATGTTACAACCAACAAGAACTAAATATAGAAAAGCCTTTAAGGGTCGTATTAAAGGTAAAGCAAGTAGAGCTGTAACTTTAAACTATGGCCAATTTGGTTTAAAAGCTATGCAACCAGATAGAGTAATAGGAAAACAGATTGAAGCTGCCAGAGTGGCTTTAACAAGATATATGAAAAGAACTGGAAAAGTTTGGACTAGGATATTCCCTAACATACCTGTTTCAAAAAAACCAACTGAGGTAAGGATGGGTAAAGGTAAAGGTTCACCAGAATATTACGCATGTAGAGTAAAACCGGGAAGAATTATATTTGAAATTGACGGCGTTACAGAGGAAGTTGCAAGAGAAGCGCTATATAAAGCATCAGCAAAATTACCAATTAAAACAAAATTTATAAGCAGATAAAATGGCAAAAAAAAATAAAGAAGATAAAAAACTAACTAAAGATCAGGCTTTAAAAAAGCTAGACGTTCTGAAAAAAGACTTATTTAACATAAGGTTTAAAAGAATTAATAATCAAGTTGATAATCCAGCTCAATACGCCGAAATTAAAAAAAGTATAGCTAGATTGTACACAACCATAAAGAGTTATAAATGACAAAAAAAATATTAAAAGGAGTTATAACTAGCACAAAAAACAACAAAACAGTTGTTGTGGAAGTAACAAGAAAATTTGCTCATCCTTTTTATGGAAAAGTAATTAAACGATCAAAAAAATATCACGCTCATGATGAAAATAATAAATTCAAAGAAGGCGAGATTATCCAAATTATTGAATGCAACCCGATATCGAAAAAAAAAAGATGGAAAGTTATTGAAAAATGATACAGGTACAAACAGAGTTAAGCGTAGCAGATAATACAGGAGCTAAAAGAGTTGAGTGCATTAAAGTACTTGGCGGGTCAAAAAGAAGATATGCGTCTGTTGGTGACATAATAGTAATAAGTGTCAAAGATGCTATACCAAAAGGAAAAGTTAAAAAAGGGGCAGTGCATAAAGCTGTCGTTGTGAGAACGAGAAAAGAAATTTTTAGAAATGATGGATCAAAAATACAATTTGATACTAATGCTGTAGTTTTAACAGATGAAAAGGGCGAACCAATTGGAACAAGAATATTTGGTCCTGTTACAAGAGAACTAAGAGTGAGAGGTCATACTAAGATTATATCACTCGCACCGGAGGTTTTGTAAATGTCAAATTTGAAAAAAGGAATACAGGTTAAAGTTATATCAGGAAAAGATAAGGGAAAAACCGGAGAAATTTTAGAAATTAATAGAAGTTCAAACAGAATAAAAATTAAGGCGATTAATATGATAAAAAAACATCTTAAACCAACCAAAGAAAATAAAGGTGGAATTATATCTAAAGAAAATTTTATACATATTTCTAATATTAAAAGTATCGATAAACAGGTTGATAAAAATAAGAAAAAAGAGGTTAAAAAATAATGATACCAAGATTAAAAACTTTATATGAAAAAAGTATAATTAATAATTTAATGTCTAAACTTAATTACAAAAATAAACATCAAACACCAAGATTGTTAAAGATAGTTTTAAATATGGGATTAGGTGAAGACGCTTCTGATGGTAAAAAAATCAAAACTAGCTTAGATGATCTAAGCCTTATTACTGGTCAAAAAGCGGTTATTACAAAATTCAAAAAATCTATTTCTAACTTTAAAACTAGAAAAGGTCAGAGTGCTGGAGTAAAAGTCACTTTAAGGGCTAATAAAATGTACGAGTTTGTAGATAGATTAGTCAACATTGCTTTACCTAGAATAAAAGATTTTAGAGGTTTAAAAGCCGAAGGAATTGATAAATCTGGAAATTATAGCTTTGGAATTAAAGAACATATTATATTTCCTGAAGTAAATTTTGACAAAGTAGATAAAATCAGGGGTTTAGATATTACAATTGTAACTTCAAGCAGGTCTAAACAAGGTACTTTTGAACTTTTAAAAGAATTTAATTTTCCAATAACAGAAAAAAAGGCAAGGTAAAATGGCAAAAACAAGCTCAGTACAAAAAAATTTAAAAAGAATAAAAATGGTAAATAAATACGAAAAAAAAAGAAAAAAGTTAAAAAAAATTATTATGAATAAGAAATTAGAACTCGCAGAAAGATTTGCAGCTCAATTAAAATTGGATAAATTACCAAAAAATTCATCAAAAGTAAGAATTAGAAACCGATGTGGTATCTCGGGAAGACCACATGGGTATTACAGAAAACTAAAAATTTCTAGGATAGCCTTAAGAGATATGGCTTCGGCAGGCAAAATACCTGGAATAATTAAATCAAGCTGGTAGGAGGAAAATGACTTTAGTTGACCCAATTGGAGATATGTTTACAAGAATACGAAATGGACAGATGAGAAATTTAATATCTGTTAATATACCTGCTTCAAAATTTAGATCAAAAATATTAGAAATTCTTAAAATTGAAGGCTATATAAATAATTTTTATTTAGAAAATAATGATAATAATAAAAAGGTAATTAAGGTAAATTTAAAATATTATGAAGGTTCACCCGTTATTAAAGAAATTAAGCGAATATCAAAACCTGGAAGAAGAGTTTACTCCAGAGCTACGAGTATACCAAAAATACAAAATGGTTTAGGTATGGCGATCATATCAACATCACAAGGTGTAATGTCAGATATAGAAGCTAGAAAAAATAATATAGGTGGCGAAATAATTTGTAAGGTATTTTAATGTCAAAAATTGGAAAAAAAAATATAACACTTCCTAAAGATACTTCTATCAAAGTTGAAGGTGATAAAGTCACTATAACTGGACCAAAAGGAAACAAGTCTTTATTTATAAGTGAAAAATTTTTTTCTTTAAAAGTGAATGAAAAAAATGAATTTCAAATACTACCAAAAAATGAAAAGGTAGACCATAAAACTCAGTTATTATGGGGCACATATAGAAGTCTGATAAATAATGCTGTAATAGGTGTATCAGCAGGACATGAAAAAATTCTAGAATTAAATGGTGTTGGATTTAGAGCCAATTTGAAAGGGGAAACTTTAAATTTACAAATTGGTTTTAGCCATGATGTAAATTTTAAATTTCCTAAAGATATAAAAATTCAAGTAGAAAAACAAACAGTGATAAAGATAAATGGAGTTGACAAGGAACTAGTTTCAAAAATTGCTTCTGACATTAAATCATTAAAACCTGTAGAACCTTATAAAGGAAAAGGCATAAAAGAGAGAAACCAGTATGTTTTAAGAAAAGAAGGGAAGAAAAAATAAATGAAAAAAGTAAACTCTCAAGTTAAAAGAAAAATTAGAAATAGAAAAAAACTAAAAGATGTGAATACTAATAAGCTGAGATTGTCAGTTTACAAATCTTTAAAAAATATTTCAGCTCAAATTATAGATGATAAAATTAGTAAAACCTTAGTTTCAGTTTCATCAACTGAAAAGGATTTAAAAAAGTCAAAAACAAAAAAAATGGAATTATCTAATGTTTTAGGTGAATTATTAGCCAAAAGAGCTAAAGAAAAAAAAATTAGCAATGTCTACTTTGATAGAGGAGGATACAAGTATCATGGTAGAATTAAAGCATTTGCTGAATCTTTAAGAAAAAACGGGTTGAAAATTTAAATGAGTGAAATTGATTTTAAAGAAAAATTAGTAGCTATAAATAGAATTACGAAGGTAGTCAAAGGAGGAAGAAGATTTGGCTTTGCAGCTTTAGTTGTGGTAGGAAACCAAAAAGGTTCAATAGGCATAGGTCAAGGTAAATCAAAACAAGTCCCAGACGCAATAAAAAAAGCAACCGAAGTAGCTAAAAGAAATCAAGTAAAAATTCCTTTGAAAGATGGAAGAACATTGCATCATGATGTGAAAGGAAAGAATGGTTCAGGAAAAGTTTTTATGAGATCTGCTCCTGCAGGCACAGGTATAATTGCAGGTGGAGCCATTAGATCTGTATGTGAAGTTTTAGGCATTCAAGATGTTGTGGCTAAATCATTAGGATCGTCAAACCCTCATAATGTATTAAAGGCCTGCGTAAATGGTCTTAAAACTCAGGTATCACCAAAAATACTTTCGAGCATTAGGGGAAAAAAAATATCTGAAATTATTTCAAAAAGAGAAAATAAATAATGAAACTAAATACATTAGTAAAAACTAATAAAAAAAAGATACGACCTGGCAGAGGTATAGGTTCTGGAAAAGGGAAAACATCAGGGAGAGGTCATAAAGGTCAAAAATCTAGATCAGGAGTTGCAATAAAAAGCTTCGAGGGTGGTCAAATGCCTTTATTCAGAAGATTACCTAAAAGAGGGTTTAAATCTTTTAACAAGTCTAATGTTGCAATTTTAAACCTTTCTAAAATACAGAGTATTTTTGATCAAAAAAAAATTCAATCAGAAAGCGTTGTTGACTTAAAAATATTACAAAATATAAAAATTGTGTCTAAAAAATATAACAAGCTAAAAATACTTGGAAAAGGTGATATTAAAAGTAAAATCAATCTATCAGTTAATTTTGTCTCAAAACAAGCCAAAGAAAAAATTGAAAAAATAGGCGGCAAATTAACAATGTTAAAAAATTAATAAAAATTATGTCTAGTGAAAATTTAAATCCAGGTGCATTCAGCCATGCAACAGATTTAAAAAATAGAATACTATTTACTATATTTCTTTTAATTATTTACAGACTAGGAACTTATATTCCACTATCAGGTATAGATCCGGAAGCTTTAAAAGAAGTTATGTCAGCAAGTCAAAAGGGTCTTTTAGGGATGTTTAATATGTTTTCTGGAGGTGCAGTTACTAGAATGGCAATCTTCGCTTTAGGAATAATGCCTTATATTTCATCTTCTATAATCGTACAATTATTAACTGGGACTTCAGACTATTTTAAAAATTTAAAAGAACAAGGCGAAATCGGAAGAAAAAAAATTACTCAAATAACTAGATACGGTACAGTTTTGATAGCAGGTCTTCAGGGTTACGGTGTGGCAGTTGGCATAGAAAATGCAGGAAATTTAGTTGTTGAACCAGGATTATATTTTAGAGTTACCACAACAATTTCTCTGGTAGCGGGTACGACCTTTTTAATGTGGTTAGGTGAACAAATTACGTTAAGAGGAATTGGAAATGGTATATCTCTAATAATATTTTCTGGCATTGTAGCGGAAATTCCTAGAGCGTTAGCTTCAACTTTTGAATTAGGAAGAACTGGGGCATTATCAGCAGTTATGATTGTTGGAATTTTTTTATTAGTAATAGCAACAGTTTTATTTATAGTATTTTTTGAAAGAGCTGTTAGAAAAATTTTAATTAATTATCCAAAAAGACAAATGGGAAATAAGATATATGGAGGAGAGTCTTCACATCTTCCTCTTAAGATAAATACAGCTGGAGTAATTCCGGCAATATTTGCTTCTGCATTATTACTTTTACCAATAACTGTTAGTAATTTTGGATTTGCTGAATCTGACTTTTTTATTAATATTTCATCATTATTTACTCAAGGTCAACCATTATATATGCTGTTATATGCCTTTGGTATTATTTTTTTCTCATTTTTTTATACTTCTATTGTTTTTAACCCAAAGGAAACAGCAGAAAACTTAAGAAAGTATGGTGGATATATCCCAGGAATAAGACCTGGAGAAAGATCAGCAGAGTACATAGAAACAATTTTAACAAGACTTACTACAATCGGAGCAGCTTATTTAACCGTTGTTTGTTTAATGCCAGAATTTTTAATTGCTAAATATCCTATACCTTTTTACTTAGGAGGTACCTCAATATTAATTGTTGTTGTTGTTGCAATGGATACTGTGACACAAGTACAAACAAGACTCATGAGTTCTCAATATGAATCTTTAATTAAAAAAGCAAAATTCGGTAAGTAATTAAATGAACTTAGTTATTTTTGGTCCTCCTGGAGCTGGTAAAGGAACTCAATCTAAATTTATAGTTGAAAAATACAATATGTTTCAGCTATCTACTGGTGAGTTTTTAAGAAAAGAAATGTATAAAAATACAGCAATAGGTAAAAAAATTTCATCAGTAATCAATTCGGGCGCTCTTGTTTCAGATCAAATTGTTTCTGATTTAATAGAAAAAGTAATATCTGATAGCAAATTTCGAAATAGAATTATTTTTGATGGTTATCCAAGAAACTTAAATCAAGCACTAAACTTAGATAATTTATTAAAAAAAAATACGCAAAAAATCAATATAGTCCTTAAACTATCAGTTAGATTAGAAACAGTAAAAAAAAGGATTTCTGAAAGAAGAACTCTAGAAAAAAGACCCGATGACAACGATGAAATAGCTATCAAGAGATATCAAACTTATGAGAAATCTACGGAACCTGTGATTGAATATTATAAAAAATTGAATTTATTAAAAGTGATAGATGGTGAAAGACCAATTGATCAAATAAATAAAGAAATAAGCGAAATTATTGACCTTATATAGGGTTGACATTGATCAATAACGCCATATAAATAGCCCATTTAGAAATAAACCCTATTAAATATGGCTCGTATAGCAGGAATAAACATTCCACAGAATAAAATTGTCAGTATCGCTCTAACTTACATTCACGGTATAGGTTTACATTCTTCAAAAAAAATTTGTAAAAAATTAAATATTTCTGGAACTACAAGAGTAAATCAACTTACAGAAGACCAAGTATTAAAAATTAGGGAATATATTGATGGAAATCATAAAGTTGAGGGTGATTTAAGACGTGAGATATCAGTTAATATAAAGAGATTAGTTGATTTAGCAACTTACAGAGGTAGTAGACACAAAAAAAAACTACCAGTTAGAGGTCAAAGAACGCACTGTAACGCTAGAACTAGAAAAGGAAAAGCTATAGCTATTGCTGGAAAAAAATTAACGCCACTTAAAAAATAATTATGAATAAAAAAAACGCTGAAAATAAAAGCACCGAAACAAACAAAGATGTAGTTAAAAAAGATTCTCAATTTAAAAAGAAGAAGAAAATAAAAAGAAATATAACTTCTGGAATTGCTTTTGTTAATTCTACATTTAATAATACAATAATATCAATTGCGGATGAAACAGGAAATGTAATATCCTGGTCTTCAGCAGGATCAAAGGGATTTAAAGGTTCTAGAAAATCAACACCTTATGCTGCGCAGGTAGCTGCAGATGATGCGGGCGCTAAAGCTTATGAAATGGGATTAAGAACATTAACCGTGCAAGTTAAAGGGCCTGGTTCAGGTAGAGAGACTGCATTAAGATCGCTACAATCAAGAGGTTTTAAAATAATTTCTATTAAAGATACAACACCCATGCCTCATAACGGCACAAGACCACCAAAAAAAAGGAGAGTTTAATGCAAACTGGTACAAACATAATTGATAAAAATTGGAAAGATTTAATAAAACCTAATAAACTTAACATTACTAGCAATAATGATAAATCAGTTGCAACAGTAGTTGCAGAACCTCTAGAAAAGGGTTTTGGACAAACTATAGGAAATTCTTTAAGAAGAATATTATTGTCTTCAATTCAGGGAGCTGCTGTAACATCAATTCAAATAGATGGAGTATTGCATGAATTCTCATCAATTAAAGGTGTAAGAGAAGATGTTACTGATATAGTTTTAAACGTCAAAAACTTAGCAATAAAGTGTAATGCATCAAGTTCAAAAAAAATTATTTTAGACGTTAAAGGACCTAAAGAAGTTAAAGCTAAGGATATAACTTTAGTACCAGAAGTAGAAATTTTAAATCCAGAACAAACCATATGCAATGTGGATGAAAAAACAAATTTCCACATGGAATTATTTGTAAGCTCAGGAAAAGGTTATGTACCAGCACCAAAAAATAGATCAGAAGAGAGTCCGCTAGGACTAATTTCTATAGACTCATTATTCAGTCCAGTAAAAAAAGTATCCTTTTCAATTGAAAATACCAGAGCAGGTAGTGCATTAGATTATGATAAGTTAGTGATGAATGTTGAAACAAATGGAACTGTAGCAGCCGAAGATGCTATAGCTTACTCAGCAAGAATTTTTCAAGATCAACTTTCTATGTTTGTTAACTTTGAAGATCCAAAAGAGATAGTTAAAGAAGTTAAATCAACAGAACCAGAATTTAATAAAAATCTTTTAAAAAGAGTAGAGGAGTTGGAACTTTCAGTAAGATCTATGAATTGTCTCAAAAATGATAATATAATTTATATAGGCGATTTAGTCCAAAAAACAGAACCAGAAATGCTAAGAACACCAAATTTTGGTCGAAAATCATTAAATGAAATTAAAGAAGTTTTAAGTACCATGTCATTATATCTTGGTATGGAAATTCCAAATTGGCCACCCGATAACATTGCTGAAATGTCAAAAAAACTAGAGGAAAATAACTATTAATGCGACATAACCTTGGATATAGAAAATTAAACAAAACATCAGAGCACAGAAAAGCTTTGTTTAAAAATATGCTTAATTCATTAATTAAATATGAGCAAATTATAACTACACTTCCAAAAGCTAAAGAGCTCAAACCACAAATAGATAAAGTAATAACTATAGGGAAAAAAAACGATTTAAATAACAAAAAAAAACTTTTTTCAAAGTTACAAAGCCAATCATCAGTAAGAAAAGTATTTAATGAACTATCTAAAAGATACAGCAAGAGAAAAGGTGGATACTCTAGGGTGCTTAAAGCGGGTTTTAGAACAGGAGATGATGCTCCAATGGCTGTTATAGAATTAGTTGATAGAAATACAGAAGCAAAAAATGTAGACAAACCCAAAAAAGTTGAAAACAAAGAAAAGAAAAGCCAAGAACCAACCCAAGCAGCAAGTAAATAAATAATTTTACATGCCAGATAAGTTTATTGTTAAAAAAAATTATAATAATATTCGTTTTGACAGATGGTTTAAAGAAGAAATAATTAATTTACCAAACTCATTAATACAAAGATTACTTAGAACAAATAAAATTAAAGTTAATGGAAAAAGAATAAAGTCATCATTGAGATTAACTTCAGGTGATGAAGTTTTAGTATTTAATCTATCTAAATATAAGCCAACTAATTTAAAAAAAAAAATTAACTACTTACCTTCCATAAAAGAAAGTAATCAATTAGAAGAGTTAATAATTTATGATACTAATGATTACTCCGTTATTAATAAACCAAGAGGACTTGCAGTCCAATCAGGCACGAAAAATCTAAAAAATATTGTTGATATATTAAAAAAAACAAAACCATTTGAACATATAAAACCCTTTATTGTTCATAGACTTGACAAAGATACTTCAGGGGTTTTCGTAATAGCTAAAACTAGAGAGTCTGCTCAATTTTTTACTTCTTTGTTTAGATTAAGAAAAATTCATAAGACATATTTAGCTGTAGTAAAAGGTGAATTTCCTAAAAGTATTAAAACAATGGAAGATAATCTTGAGTATTTTGAAAAAAATAAAAAGATTAAACTTAAAGCCATTACATATTTGAAAGTATTAAAAACTAATTATAAATATTCTTTTTTAGAACTTAACCCCAAAACTGGAAGAAAGCATCAGTTGAGAAAGCAATTATTTATAAGAGGATTTCCGATTGTTGGAGATCAGAAATATAACAAAGAAAAAAAAAAATATTCAAAAGAAGCTATATTACTTTTGCACTCATATAAGTTAAAATATATGATTAATGAGCAGAAATTTAGTTTTCAAGCTCCGTTTGATGATAATTTTAAAAAAAAATTAAATTTATATTTTAAATAAATTTTTTAAAAAAATCTTTTTTATATTTTCATTAATATTTTTAGGTTTTTTTATACCTAAATCTTTAAATGATGTTATCAATTTGTTGTTCAATCCACACGGAATAATTTTATTGTAATTTGATAAATTATTTTCGATGTTTATAGAACAGCCATGAAAAGCTATCCATTTTTTTACTCTTATCCCAATTGCAGAAATTTTTTTATTTTTTACCCAAATACCAATATTTTTTTTATTTGCACTACCACTAATTTTATAAATCTTTAAAAACTCAATAATACTTTTTTCAACATTATTTATAAATAACCTTATATCTCTTTTTCTATTATTAAGATTTATAACAAAATAAACAATCTTTTGACCAGGATTGTGTAAGGTGATTTTACCTCCTCTATTAGTTTTAATAATGTTTATTTTTTTGTCTAAAATTTCATTTTCTTTGGATCTAACACCACCTGTAAAAGTCATGGGATGTTCTAATATCCATAACAGCTCATTTTCTTTGCCTTTTTTTACATCTTCTACTCTTTTTTCAAGTGTAAATATTGCTTTTTTATAAGGTACAAGTTTTTTACTTATTTTAACTTCTATGCTCATTTAATTTGAATTTTATCATTTTATGAACTATTAGTCTCAAAAAAAGTAATCAAGGAGTTTTATGAGTTTAGTTAAATCATTAGGTGGAAAAAATGTAAACTTTGATTTTAACAAAGAATTCTTAAGTATATTTAGTGATAAAATTAAATCATCCGATATAAAATTTATCAATCAAACTCTGGCAGATTTACACCCTTCAGATGTTGCGAATCTCATAGAAAATTTGTCTTCTGAAACTAGAGTAAAATTGTTAGAAATTGAAGACTTTAATATTGATCCTGAAATATTTATAGAAATTAATGAATCAATACAGACAGAAATATTACAATTATTATCGCCAGACTCAATTGCCAAAATAATTAAAAGATTAGAGTCGGACAATGCTATTTCTATTATTGAAAATTTAAATCAAGATAAAAAAAATTCAGTATTAGACAAGCTTCCTCCAAAAGATAGATTTCTTTTAGAAGAAGGTTTGAGTTATCCCGAGGACTCGGCTGCAAGAATTATGCAGAGAGAGTTTACTGCTGTTCCTAGTGATTGGTCTGTAGGTCAAACTATTGATTATTTGAGGGAAAGTAAAGATTTGCCGGAAGAATTTTTAGAAATTTTTGTAGTTGATAATGATTTTAAACCTATAGGAATAGTTCCATCATCAAGGGTCTTAAGAACACCTAGAGAAAAAAAAATGAAATCAATAATGAAAGAAATGCCAGTCTTAATATCCGTTAACATGGACAAAGAAGAAGTAGGACATACTTTTGAAAATTATAATCTTTTATCAGCAGGTGTAATAAATAAAAATAATAAATTAGTAGGTATGATTACTGCTGATGACGCTGTTACTGTTGTACAAGAGGAAGCCGAAGAAGATGCACTTAGATTAGCTGGGGTTGGTGACGAAGAAATAACAGATAGTGTAATTATAAAAACAAAGAGAAGATTTAATTGGTTATTATTAAATCTTTTTACTGCATTATTAGCAACTTGGGTAATAAGTAAATTTGGAGCATCAATTGAACAAATGGTGGCTTTAGCTTTTTTAATGCCAATAGTAGCTTCTATGGGTGGAAATGCAGGTATGCAAACTTTAGCGGTAACTATTAGAGCTATAGCCACAAAAGAATTGTCTTCTGGAAATTTTAACAAAATAGTTGTTAAAGAATTTTTAATAGGAATTTTAAATGGAATTATATTTGCAGTTATCACAGCTATAATTGTCCAGTTTTGGTTTCAGGAGTTTAAGTTATCTTTATTAATTGGAATCTCTATGATTTTAAATATGATAGTTGCAGGGTTATTTGGAATACTAGTGCCTGTTTCTTTAAAAAAAGTTAATATAGATCCTGCTTTAGCTTCAAGTGTTTTTGTAACTACTATTACTGATGTAATTGGATTTTTATCTTTTTTAGGGATAGGTTCTTACTTCTTTTTAAATTAAAAGTTATCAATTAGTCTTACTTTATTCACATAAAAAGCAGAAAAAATATTAAAGTTTTCGCTAAATTTTTTCGCTTTTTTTAGATTATATAAATTTATAGCTTCAATATAATCAATTTTTTTAATACCTAAATCAAATATTCTTTTTTTTAAATTTGAAAGTGTAATTCTTTTTACTTTATTATTCTTAATAACTTTTTTTTCATTTTTTATTAATCTAAAAATCTTGGATGCTAATAATTTACTTTGGACATCTAAATTATTGTTTCTAGATGAAAATGGAAGTGCAGCTTTTGACCTTATAGTTTTACATGGAATTACAATAGATTCTATTTTGCTTTTTAAGATATGTTTTTTTACTAGTACTAATTGTTGAAAATCTTTATTACCAAGAAGTATATATTTAGGTTTTAATAACTCAATAAATCTATTAATAACGTTTATCACACCTCTAAAATGACCGGGTCTAAACTTACCACATAATTTTTTTGAAAATGGATGCAAATATATTTTGTTTTTAGTTTTAAAAGAAAACATATCATTTTTATTTGGACAATATAAGTAATCTACTTTTAATTTTTTTAAGATTTTAATGTCACGTTTCAAATTTCTAGGATATTTTGAAAAGTCAATTTTTGAATTAAATTGTTTAGGGTTGATGAAAATACTTACCAGCACTTTCTTAGTTTTTTTTTGTGCTTTTTTAATTAAAAACTCATGACCTTCGTGCAGACCACCCATAGTCGGTACAAAAGAAAAGGTTTTTAATCTTTTTTTAAATTTATCAAGGTCTTTTTTTCGCCTAATTATTTTCATTTATAATCACTAATGGTATTAATTAATAAAAGAATCATATGATAAAACAAGCAATTATTCCACTAGCAGGACTAGGCACTAGAATGCTTCCTTTGACAAGTGTTTTTCCCAAAGAACTATTACCTATAAATGGCAAACCAAATTTAGAATATATTATGGAAGAATGTATGGAAGCTGGAATAAAAAAATTCATATTTATAATCTCAAATAAAAAAAAATTCATAAAAAAATATTTTTTCAACGATAAATACTACAATCAAATACTTAAAAAAAAAAATGATAAAAAAATTAGATATGAATTTAATAAAATTAAAAAATATAGAAAAATGATTAAATTTGTATATCAAAATCAACCTAAAGGAACTGGGGATGCGATTTTAAAGTGTGAAAAATATATAAAAGAAAAATATTTTTTAATGCTTTTACCAGATGATTTAATAATTAAAAAAAATTGCACAATAGAAATGATTAAATTACATGCTAAAAAAAAATGCTCTATAATTGCAACAAAAACGGTTAACAAAAAAACAGTTTCTAGATGGGGAATTTTGTCAATTAAAAATAAAAATAAAAACAATTTTCAAATTACAGACGTCATTGAAAAACCAAGTATTAGTGAGGCACGTTCAAATTATGCAATTATTGGTCGTTATATTTTACCAAAAAATATTATGAGAGAAATTAAAAAACTCAAACCTGGAGCTGGAAATGAAATTCATATTACAGATGCTATTAAGAGTTTAATTTATAAAAAAGAACCTTTTTATGGCAACATTTTTAAAGGTAGGTATTTAGACTGTGGTACCTTAGAAGGCTATATAAAATCTGGGATTGAAATTTTTAAGGATTACAAATGAAGTTATGTATGATTGGTACGGGTTATGTTGGTCTTGTAAGTGGAACTTGTTTTGCTGATATAGGAAATCAAGTAATTTGTGTAGATAAAGATATTAATAAGATAAAAAAACTCAATGTTGGAATTTCTCCAATATATGAACCTGGTTTAGATGAATTAATTAAAAAAAATTATAATGCTAAACGGTTATTTTTTACAACAAATATAAGTCAAGCAATTAAGTCATCAGATTTAATATTTATTTGTGTTGGGACTCCAACCAAAAAGGGATCTCTTAAAGTGGATTTATCATATGTATATAATTGTACAAAAGAAATATTGAAATACTCTAAGAAAAAAAAAATTATAATAACTAAATCTACTGTTCCGATAGGCACTGGAGATGAAATTGACAAAATTTTAAGAAAAAAGAAAAAATTATTTACTGTAATTTCTAATCCAGAGTTTTTAAGAGAAGGAGAGGCTATTCGTGACTTTAGATATCCAGATAGAATAGTTGTTGGTTCTAATGAAAAAAAAGCTTTAAATGTAATGAAAAAACTTTACACACCTTTAATCAATAAAGGCTCAAAATATTTTACTACATCTAGAAGAGGAGCAGAGCTAATAAAATACGCATCTAATGCATTTTTAGCAACAAAAATTACTTTTATAAATGAAATTGCTAATCTATGTGAAAAAACAAGTATAAACGTGGAAGATATATCTTTAGGAATAGGGTTAGACAAAAGAATTGGAAGTAGATTTTTGCGCGCAGGACCTGCTTACGGTGGATCTTGTTTTCCTAAAGATACTAAAGGATTAGTTTCAGTAGCAGATAAATATAAAGTAAAACTTCCATTAATAAAATCAGTAATCAAATCTAATCAAGATAGGGTTTATTTGTTAACAAAAAAAATACATAAAATTCTTGGAAAAAATTTGAATGGTAAGAAAATATCCTTTCTTGGAGTAACATTTAAACCTAATACAGATGATATGAGAGATTCAACAAGTTTAAAGATGATCCCATATTTATCTAGAATGGGAGCGATAATTAATTATTATGACCCATCAGGAAAAAAAAAAGAATTTAAAAAAATTAAAAATTGTCATTATAAAAATAATATAAAAGATAATTGTAAAAATGCTAATTTAATTGTTTTGTTAACAGAATGGGATGAGTTTAAAACTCTAAATTTTAAAAAAGTTGTTCAAAATAAAAAATTTAAAGTTTATGATTTACGAAACCTTTATAACGTTGATGAGATGAAACGTTCTAAAATTGAATATCATTCAGTTGGAAGGCCTATTTCTCATTGAGTTCAAATATAGCATCTACTTCCACTGCAACACCTAAAGGTAAACTATTTGAGCTTACTGCAGCTCTAGTATGTAAACCTTTCTCGCCAAAAACCTTAGAAATTATTTCAGAAGCACCGTTAATAACTTTAGGCTGATCTATAAAATTATCTATCGAATTAACATATCCTGTCAACTTAATACAAGATTTTACTTTTGATAAATCATTATCACATGCTTTTTTAACTTGAGAAATAATTGCTAGACCACATCTTTCCGCTGCATGATATCCCTGATCTAAATTCATGCTTTCACCTATTTTACCTTTTATTAGATTACCTTTTTCGTCTATTGAGATTTGTCCTGATATGAATAGTATATATCCTACTTTTTTAATCGCAACATATGCACCCACTGGATCTTTAGGTTCAGGAAGAAAAATTTTAAATTTCTTTAAATTATCTTCAATTCCCATCTTTTTTTTTAAGTTTCTCTTTAATGTTTTTATAAGTTTGATCTATAGTTTTATTTTCTTTACTAAATTCTTTAAGTGATTTTTTTTTACCATCTTTTGTTTTATTAATACCTAAAGTTTGATCAATAGTTTTATTTTCTTTACTAAAATCTTTCATTTTTTTCATACTTTTTCCAACAATATTACATTCTGACTTAAGTTTAGCCAACACACCCTCACACTTATCTTGTGTATGAGCCGTGCTATACGATGTAATAAAAATTATTGCTGTTAGAATATATTTCATTTCTTTTTTCTTTTCTTAGATTTATCATACTCACGCCTTTTTTCTATTAAAATTAAAGCCTCATCCATTGTGATTTCACTTGGATCTTTATCTTCAGGTATCGTTGCATTAAGGGATTTATACTTAATATATGGACCATATTGACCTTTCATAACTCTTACAGGTTTTTTATCTTCCGGATGTTCCCCAATATTCTTTATTTCAGATGAAGAAACTCTACCAGGTTTAGCTTCGGAAATTAATGTTATAGCTCTATTAAGACCTATTGAAAAAAGATCTTCAACAGTTTCGAGCCTCGCAGATTTGTTTGAACATTTTAAATATGGTCCGAATCTACCAATGTTAATAGTTATATCTTCGTTAAGTTCAGGATGTTTTCCGATATTTTTTGGTAATGAACATAAATATTTTGCTTTTTCAAGATCAATATCATTTAAAGACAAATCTTTTGGGATAGAAACATTTTTAAAATTATTTTCTTTTTGTTTTTTAAGCTTCTTTTTTTTCTTAGGCTTTATTATTTCTTCTTCATTTAGTTCATATTGTAAATAAGGACCAAATCTTCCATTTTTCAAATAAATTTCTTTTCCGTCATCATTTTTTCCAATTAATTTTGGTTCTGCTAAAAAAGATTGCTGGGAAGCCTTAGCTTTTGATAGAGGCCTAGTAAACTTACACTCAGGATAGTTAGAGCAACCTATAAAAGCTCCCCCTCTAAAGCTGTTTTTAAGACTTAATATACCGTTATCACAAATTTTACATTTTCTATCAATTTGATCATTTTCATTTTTTTCGAATACTAAATCCCCAAGACTTTCATTTAACAGGTCAAGAACTTCTCTGGTTCTTATATCTTTTACAGAACCTACGTCATTGTAGAAATCTTTCCAGAAAGTTTCCAAAACATTTAGATAACTAGTTTTACCACTTGTTATTTCATCAAGTTGATTTTCCAAATCTGCTGTAAAATTATAATCAACATATTTAGAAAATAATTTCTCTAAAAAAGCTGATAATAATTTACCTCTATCAGTAGGATGAAATCTTTTATTTAAAAGTTCCGTGTAATTTCTAGTTGATAAAACTGATATAATACTAGCATAGGTAGATGGTCTGCCAATACC
>MDTB01119513.1_pt1 | contig 22698 bp, 18 predicted proteins | sample 811161 | NCBI WGS metagenome assembly MDTB01 (sample SAMN05326650, study PRJNA326480) | marine metagenome | isolation source: seawater | place: Mediterranean Sea | collected 2009 | reverse complement strand
TTTTTTTCTAATTTATATTGTTTTAAAATAATAATCAAACCAATACCATCACAAAAGTCTATTTTTGAATTGATCTCGATTAAATTCTTTTTGGTTTAAAAGTTTATTTTATCGTATGCGTTTCATTTAGATTTCTCGAAGCTATCGAAATTTATTTAATCCAATTTGCATGGCAAGCTTTTTTGCAATGAGATTATCACTCAAAAAGTTTATCATTTTGCCTCTAAAGTTAGACACTGTTTGCATTTTACTTTTCGATGTGCGGTTAAGAAGTTCGACACCAGCTATTGTCGCAAGTATTTTTGGTAATCGATTTCTTTGGTAAGCTTTAAGTAACTCCTCAGAACCAATGTCTTTTTTCTGGGAGCTAAACTTAATTATTTGGCGATATAATTCACTTATATCCTCAAATGAGGTATTTAAGCCTTGTGCTCCAATAGGTGGGAGCGAATGAGCCGCTTCGGCGATAAGAGCTAATCGACTACTGATCAGTTCGGTTGCAAAACTACTTACAATTGGGTAGGTGTCTATCTCACTGTTCACTGAACAAGAAAATAAAGAAAAATTTGTTCTTTTTAGCAGTTCTTGTGATAAGTCTTCACGAGAAAGTGATAATAAAGTATCAATTTTTGAAGCATTATCCATCCAGACGACTGCAGATTGGTGCTCTCCATTATCGCTTTTCCTAAGCGGAACAAGCGTACACGGTCCTCCGGCCTTATAAAATTCAGTCGAAATGCCATTATGAGCGTTTTCATGAATTATACTAAAAGCTATAGCTTTTTGGTCATGAGTCCAAGATTTAGTCTTTATATTCGCTATTTTACGGATTCTACTGTTCTTACCATCTGCAGCTATTATCAGTTTAGCCGTTATTTTAGAACCATTTGAAAGTATCGCAATTGACTCTTCACTTCTCGAACAAAGGTTAACAACCTTTTCACCAAATATAAGTGAGGCTTTTTTTGTTGCTAATATATTTTTTGTTATTTGGAATTTTGCAACGCTATTCGGTATATTGAAACCAAATTCAGACAAATCAGCCAAGCCAGGTTGAAAATCCGCAGAACTAGTTTTTTTTCCAGTAGCACTATCAAGATTAGTAATTCTCATAATTTTTATAGGTTCAGAGTATTTTTCTAAATATTGCCAAAGGTCTGCTTTTTTAAATAGTTCAATGGACTTGAACAAGAATGCTGTAGATCGTTTGTCAGCACAGTTATTTGGGTTGCTGGGCGGTTTATTGGGATCTATGCAAATGCAGCTGAAACCCGCTTTCGTAAACAATGCTGTCGCTGACAAACCGGCCAACCCGGCACCAACTATTAAGATATCCGTAGTTTTGTTGCTCATCAAAATTCGTTTCATGATAAAAGAGTCATTTGTGAAGAATTGTAGTTTTTATATTGTCGACAAATTTATCAAACAAATAATAGCTATCTTGTGGTCCAGGACTAGCCTCAGGATGATATTGAACCGAAAATATGGGACGATCTTTCATTTTGATGCCACAATTAGAGCCGTCAAAAAGAGATGTGTGAGTTTCTTCTAAACTCTCTGGAAGAAAAGAGCTGTTGACTGTAAAACCGTGATTCATTGAGGTAATCTCTACTTTTCCTGTTTTTAAGTTTTTGACCGGATGATTCGTTCCTCTGTGACCAAACTTCATCTTCTTTGTTTGAGCTCCAAGAGCTATGGCCAGAATTTGATGTCCAAGACAAATTCCAAAAATAGGTAGTTCACACCTGAATATAAGATCTCTTATCACAGGGGAAGTATACTTGGCTGTTGCTTCTGGGTCGCCGGGACCATTTGATAAAAAGATACCATCTGGTTTATGTGCCATAATTTCTTCAAATGTCGATGTAGCTGGGACGATCGTTATATCGCAGCCCTTAGACCAAAGAATTCTCAAAATATTTTGTTTTGTTCCAAAATCAATCGCAACCACATTAATGTTCTGTTTTTTTCTTTCTACGTTAAAAAAAGCTTTTTCCCAAGACCACACGCCTTGGTTCCATCCATATTCTTGACTACAGGTTACTGTTTTTGCGAGATCCAAGTTTGATAAGCCAGAAAATCTTTGAGCCAGAAGCGTAAGTTGCGGTATATCAAATTTTCCTAGTTCTGAATATTGAATTGCTACATTTGGAACGCCGTTAATTCTTATTTTTCTTGCTATCGCTCTTGTATCAAGTTCTGCAATTCCAATTTTACCTTCTGAAGTGAGCCATTCAATTAGGCTGCATGATGACCGCCAATTAGAAGGCTGTGACGGCATTTGCCTAGAAATAATTCCTTTGGCTTGTATCGGTAACGATTCGTTGTCATTGACATTAGTTCCAATGTTACCTATGTGAGGGAAAGTAAAATTTATAATTTGGTCTGCATACGATGGATCAGTAATTATTTCTTGATAACCAGTCATACCGGTATTAAAGCAAAGTTCACCTGTGGCTATACCCTCTGCTCCAAAGCCTTTACCATACAGAACTTCTCCAGTATTGAACACTATAGCAGCAGTTGATGTTGAGTGAACTTTCAATTGAGACACGATATCGATAATTTTCTAAAATTATTAATTAAACATACTTTATATCTTATATTTTTGTCTAATTTTCGTCAAGATCGTATTCTATTGGAAGGGTATTTTGAAAGCACAAAAGTTTTTCTGTTGAAATAATTTATCGTTATCATTATGCAATCATTAAAGTATCTGAAAGAAGGAACAACTTATGCGTGATCGTTTAGCTGAACAGACCAAGGTAGCATTGTTGGCTCAAAATAAAGAGCGTTTGTCAACATTAAGGCTAATAAATGCTGCAATAAAGGATAGGGATATAGCAGCACGTTCAGAGGAAAATGCCTTAGGAGTATCTGACTTTGAAATTTTGAAGATTTTAGCAAAGATGGTCAAGCAGCGTATTGACAGCATTAGAATGTATGAAGAAGCTGGAAGAATTGAACTTGCAGAAAGCGAGCGATCTGAGATTTTGGTTATTGAGGAGTTTATGCCGAAACAACTTTCCGATGTTGAAGTTGATAAAGTTGTTGAGGAGACAATAGCTTTTACTAACGCAACTTCAATAAGGGATATGGGTAGGGTAATGGCACTACTAAAGGAAAAATATTCCGGCAAAGCAGACTTTGCGAAAGTTAGTTTGAAAGTGAAAGAATTTTTAGTAAATAGTTAGGTTATTATCGCAACCAAAAGTCGTTTTAGTTGCGATAATATTACTTTTTAGCCGAGCCTCTAAATTAATAAAGGTGCAATAACTAAACTTACTATTGCCATAACATTAATTAGAATATTCATAGAGGGTCCCGATGTATCTTTTAGCGGATCACCAACAGTGTCTCCAACGACTGCAGCTTTGTGAACGTCAGAGCCTTTTCCACCTAAGTTGCCTTTTTCAACAAATTTTTTAGCGTTGTCCCAAGCGCCGCCAGCGTTTGCCATCATTAAAGCCATCATTACACAACAAATCAATGCTCCTCCAAGCATTCCTCCGAGTGCCTTAGGCCCAAGAATGAACCCTATCACTACTGGAGCTAAGACTGCTAGAGCACCAGGGGCTATCATTCTTTTTAACGCTGCATCCGTTGCGATTTCTACGCAGCGAGCAGTGTCTGGTTTTGCCGTTCCCTCGAGTAGTCCAGGTATCTCTTTAAATTGCCGACGAATTTCACGTATCATGTCAAAGGCAGCATCTCCAACCGCTGTCATTGTTAAAGAGCTAACTATGAAGGGGAATATTCCTCCGATGAACATACCACATAAAACCAGTGGGTCATTTATTGCCAAAATGAAACTCTCATCACTTGCAGATATCTTTTCAATGTAAGCGCTTATCAGTGCCAATGCCGCTAGGGCTGCAGCACTAATTGCAAAGCCTTTACCTATCGCTGCGGTTGAATTTCCTACTTCGTCCAAAGAGTCTGTGATTTCTCTAGTATCGTCACCCATACCAGCCATCTCTGCTATCCCGCCCGCATTGTCTGCAACTGGACCGTAAGCATCTATGGCCATGGTAATTCCAACCGTGCTCAGCATTCCTACTGCAGCAAGGCCAACACCATATAGTCCAGCGAAATAATTAGCAACAAAAATGATTGCAACTATGGAAAGCACTGGAATTGCAACTGATTGCATTCCTGTAGACAAACCTGTTATCATAACAGTAGCTGGCCCTGTTTCACCTCCTTCGGCAATTTTTCTAACAGGTGCCCCACCGGTGTAATATTCAGTAATTAAGCCAACTATTATACCTCCCACGGCACCAACTAAAACAGCAATCCATACTCCGACGTTTGCGCCCATAACAACTGTTAAAATGTATGCTGCAATGATGAAAATAACGGCTGAACCGATTGTTCCAAAGCGAAGTGCGACCTCCGGACTTTTGCTTGAAAAAGCGTTTACAGCTAAAACACCCAGAATTGAACAAATTAATCCTACAGATGCTAGGGCTAGGGGCATAAATAGTAGAGCCTCTCTGTTTACGGCCAAACCACTTACAGTAACCAAAGACATTGAAGCAGCTAAAGCAATTGATGCAATCATTGATCCACAATATGACTCAAATATGTCTGAGCCCATTCCTGCAACGTCACCAACATTATCTCCAATATTATCAGCTATGACTCCTGGGTTACGTGGATCATCCTCAGGAATACCAGCTTCTACTTTACCCACTAAGTCTGCACCCACATCTGCACTTTTAGTAAAGATTCCACCGCCGACACGTGAAAAGAGTGCAACCGATGAAGCTCCCATAGCAAAACCTTCAATTGCATGTATGGTGTCAGTGTCTCCCGCAAATAGGTAGAATAAAAGTCCAACGCCAAATAAGCCCATCGCGGCCACCGTTAGACCCATAACTGAGCCACCAAAAAACGCTACGTTTAATGCAGCTCCTTGACCTTTATCACGGGCGGCAATAGCTGTGCGAACATTAGCCTTTGTGGCTGAAAACATACCGATGTAACCAGCAGTCCCCGAGCAAAGAGCCCCTAGCGCAAAGGCAACAGCCGTCTGCCAACCCAAAGTAAAGAAAAGCGCTAGAATGCAAAGAACGGCAAAAATAGCTAATGGTTTGTACTCACGAGCCATAAAAATCATTGCTCCAGAGTGGATTTCGTCTGCAATTTCCTTTACCTTGCCATCGCCTTCCGGTGAACTTTTTACTTTTAAATATACCAACCAAGCAGCTATCAGACCTAAAATTCCTAATATTGTGGGATATAAAGTGTACGACATGATGATCACTTTCTTTTATTAATATCTTTTGAAGATAACAGGCCAGATAAAAACTGTTATCAGAAATTCAGTGAAATTTTGATATCTTTTATCTCACGGACTGTAAAGTTGAAAATACAAAAATAAAGTTTTAAGTCAATTTTACCACTTAAAGTTCATGAAAAAAAATATCAGCTATCGCTAGAATTTCTGTTAAGTAGTCGGTTCTTAATTAGTTTATCAACTTCTCTATAAACAGTGTTTTGTTCAACATAATCATCCGTGGTCTTATATGTACCAGCAAGTAGCATACTTTTTGCCATGCTAAAAAAAGGACAATTTCGTACCTTTCTTCCTCCGACTAACTGAAACCAACGGCCAGCCACATCAATTTCACAGGCCCCATCGTTTTTAGTGTTAATTTTTTTCAAAGTAAGAATATCTACCTGAATCCCTAATCGAGTCATAATTTGTGCTGTTAAATCAACGTTTAATGCTGCAGTCTCAGTCATAAAACCGTTGTCCGTAAGAATGATAGCAGAATAATTCTCAGAAATTCCTGAGTAACTTTTAGGAACAACTAAAAACATTCTATCTGGACCAGAACTAACTGCACCACCTCTCGATACGAATGAAAGTAGGGCTGCTTCAGATAAATTTGCGACAGGCACCACACCGCCAGGAAAATACCGATCAGTCATTGGTTTAGGAAGTATTGCTGATATAGTTTCAGGATCTAAATAAAGATCATTTTTTAGCATTTTCATCATTTCGCTGAATTTCATTGGAGAAGGGTGTAATCCTTTTGCAGCATAAAGGGTAATTGGATCAAGGCCAGACTGAATACCAATATTTGCTACCTTAATTATTGTACTAAAATCTGCGGTCAACTCATCTATTGGCGATCCTCGATACAATGCGATTTCTTGACAGTCGGGTAAGGTAATCCGAAGTTTTGTTTCAAAATCCACAAGAGCTTCTGGAACCTCTCTAGATAAAACAGCATAAGTTTCAAGAGGAATCGTTACCGGCTCATTGTTTTTGAGTTGGTCGAAATAATGTTGGCTTCGAAGTACATAAAGTTCTTCTGGTGAAACAGATATTATTCCTTCTTCATTAAGTGGAGCTTGGAAAGGAACTAAAGGTGCATATATCATCTCATATAATTTAGAAATATCATCGCTTACACACTCAGAGAAAGTGTATGAGGGCGATAATAGCAGCAGAAAGCAGAGAAAAAAAGATCTGCGTATCTTATAAAAATATGATAACTTTAACATAATAAATGCTATTTCTTTCTTGCTAACAAAGCCTCATTGCAAGAATGATGCCTGACCTATGATTTTTAAAACAACTTACGTAGCATTTTATTAAGTTATCATGTGGCGCTATTCGAAAGAGTATTGCACGAAATCCAAACCCATATCAACTGTTCTTGCCATTACAAATATAATCTCTTGAAAGCGGAGCTGCATCTCTGAGGTGACCTAACTGAAACTGTGCTACGATTCCAGCACCATGAGAGAAAAATGTCTCACAACCTGCCAAGTAGTACTCCCACATTCTGAAAAATTTTTCGTCAAATTCGTCGATGACTTCAGACTTATTTTCTAAAAATCTTTGTCGCCAGATGTCCAAAGTTTTAGCATAGTGAAGCCTCCAAATCTCAACGTCTTGTGGCCAAAGGCCAACTTTTGCTACTGAGTCAGTTAATTCAGCAAGGGTTGGAATGTACCCCCCAGGAAAAATATATTTCCTTATAAAAGGTCCAGCATCACTCTTCGTGTTTTTTGTCGAGATCGTATGTATAACAGCCAGACCATCCTTTGAAAGCAAGTCAGAAATTCGTTGAAAATATAATTTAATATTGGATTTCCCGACATGTTCTAACATTCCAATGGAAATAATTTTATCAAATTTCTCGTTTATGTCTCTATAATCGCACAGTCTAAACTCTACTCGTTCTGAAAGACCAAGATTTTTTGCCCTTTCGTTCGCTATTTTTAGTTGTTCAGGAGATAGAGAAACGCCAACAACTCTAACATCTGCTTTTTGAGCGAGATGTAAGGCCATACCACCCCATCCACAACCAATATCTAAAACTCTATCGCCTTTTCGAAGGTCGAGTTTTTTTCTTAGATGCTCTTTTTTTCGTTCTTGTGCTTCTTCTAAACTGATACCTTCCTCATCAAAATAAGCACAAGAGTACATCATGTCGGTATCAAGCCAACTCTTATAAAAATTGTTACCAACATCATAGTGATGCCGAACACGCTTCGATGCCAATACCTTTGAATTGATCGTTTTCAGAAATTGTACAGGCTGCTTGAAAGCTTTCAACATTCCAAAATTGTAGTCGAAAGTGAATTTATCCACATTAGACTGGAGCAATTGAAGTAACGGTTTTGAATAGACAGGCTCTCCATCAGACTCAATTTGCAACCTTCCACTCATATAAGCTTCTGGTAAGGCGAGTTCGGGATTAAGCAATAGCTTCCATTCAAGCATCTTATCTTTAGAAATGATTTTTATACATGGTCCAGGGTTTATACCCTTAAATTCTCTTGAACGCCCCGATGAGTCTTCATAAATAAGTGTCCCAGTTTTAATTAAACTATCTAGAAAAGAATATAACGGTGTCATCTATGGCTCTATTTTGTGTTAATGATGATATTTTGTTAAGGTAATTTTAATGCAGCTTTTCATTAACCACACTTAATATCTTACCCAAACTAATTCATACCTATATGATAAGCTCAGTCAATTTTTTTTAAACACTAATCAGAAAGATTAATATATAAGGCATTCTGCAAGAGGTGTTTCTAAAATCAAAAGGGTTTTTGGATACCAAAAAACTAGTTTCTGGTATCCAAAACATATTTACTCGGCTGCGCTGCTTGTCTCGTTTGCAATTGCACTATTAACTATTGGCATTACTTCTTCGGCCATTAATCTCATGGAATTTCGCATTCTCTTCTTATCGACCCAATCGTGAGCGGTATATAAAAGAGTCCCAAAATGACCAATTTCTTCTCTTAGTTCCAAAATTTTTCGCGCAACAGTCTCGGGACTTCCCCGAAATACCAATCCATCTCTCATATGCTCATATTTGTATCCCTGTGTGCTATCACCCTGGTTTACGACAAAGCCACCCATCATATCTGCTTTCTCAAATAATGTGTGCAGGTATTCATAATAGTATGAAAATGGACCCTGTGCGTCTTGTACAACTTCTTCAGCCTTCTGATCAGTTTCGTCGACATAAATACTTTTAGCTACGTGCCAAATTTCTGGATCAGGCTTATGACCTGCCTCATTAGCGCCTTCCACATATTTGGGCCAATGGGTTTTTGCAACCCAGTGGCCAACAAAATTAGCAGAGACAGGTATAAAGTTTTTGCTGCCAGCATATTTTATTGAACTTGAAGCAGGACTCATTCCGGAGATTGCCATTGGCGGATGAGGCTGCTGTAATGGTTTTGCGACATATCCCAGTTCCAGCCTTTCGTTAAACCAATCGTTTACTCCGTAAGACCAGTGCTTTCCTTTGATACTATAGGGTGGATCAGACGCCCATAATTCTTGCATTTGACTAATTGCTTCTTGCATCATCGAATTTCTGTCAGCTTCCATCGTTCCAAATAATTCAAAATCAGATGGCAGCCCTCCAGGACCAACTCCCATAATAAATCTACCATTACTGAGGTGGTCGAACATTGCGCACTGTCCTGCGGTCAGCGCAGGGTGGTATTGTGGAAGACATATAACACCGGTAGCCAACTTAATATTTTTTGTTCGTGCGATCAAATTCGCATGAAAGATAAGCGGTGATGTTATTTGTTCCGCACCTGAAGAGTAATGCTCTCCTACCCATGCTTCACTGGAACCTAACTGGTCAGCATATACAATAGATTCGATATCTTCCTCCAAAGCAGTATGATATTCTTTTGCCACATCGTGAATTGGCATCATAAAGTATCCAACTTCCATTTTTTCCTCCATTTAAAAAATTTATTTTCTTGGTAAAATCTGAGTCTTTTGCAATTTTTCAAAAAACCCAAAAATCGCTTGATCATGGGTTCTTACTTCAGTGAACCCAAATTGAATGCGTTTGGTATCGTCCAGCATAGTATGATAATCTCTTCCAACGATCCAGTCTGCAAATGGCCAACTCGCCAAGTCCTCCATTTTATGATTTTTTAATTTATGTTTTTTAACTATTCTATCCCACACGTAACCTTTGTCGCTCATGAAGTCAGTGAGAGAAAATCTCATTACAACTCCTCTTTGTGCGCCAAAGTGATCAGCTATTTTGTCCCAAACGTTAGACCAACTGAAGACACTACCTACTGTGATGTTAAAAGCCTCGTTACTACACTTTTTCTCTTCAGCGACCCAGACTTCAAAATCACCGAGAATTTCTGCATCAGTATATTTATTTAAAGCCTCGAAGGATTTTTGGTTGCCTGGATAATGAAGTGGAACGTTCATTTCAGCACAAATTGCTGCGTAAATCGCAAAAGTTGATAATGCCGTTAGTGCCCCACCGTTCTGTGAAAAACCAATCATAACTTCGGGCCTAACTAGTGTGTAGTCCCAGCTATTTTCGGAAGCGAGTTCTTTTACATAATCTTCTTGATCGTAATAAAAATTCGGAGGCATGTGTCGTGGGTCTGTTTCTACTGATGGTGTTTTGTGGGGTCCAATCTGAACACCATAATATTTTCCACCTTGAGTTAAGATAACTCGTTGTAAGTTTATCGCCGATTTATTTACATTTTCGAGTGAATTTACTAAAAGTTTTAAGTTTCCCTCAACATTTTCTGCTTCTATTCCACCTGAAAGTCCGCAATAAAAAAAATGTGTTACATCAGAAAGTGTACTCAACTTGTCTGCAGAGTCGTTATCGTCAAGCAAATCTACTGATATGAACCTAGCTTTAGTTTCAAAATCTGGAGATCTCCTCGAAAGCGCAATGATATCCCAATCTTGTTGCCTTTCTAGTGCCTCTATCACGGCTCTTCCCGTAACTCCTGATCCGCCTACAATTAGTGCTGTTTTCTTTTGCAATACCATAAAAATATCCTTGAAATTAAATTAACAAATTATTTGTAAAAGAGTTATTCATTTTTTTCCTTAGACACCGAATTTATCTTCAATATTGTATTAGCGAGTTCAAAAAATCAACTTACTTTTAAAAAAGCATACTAGACTCAACAAATAAACATTTTAAACTACTTTTTTGCAATATTTCAAGAAACAATTTAGCCAAATTAATTTGAAACACTTTTTTTTTCCTGTGAAAGATCGAACATTGTCAGACAGAACAAGATTTTAATTTATTTTTAACTTTTTTACCTCTATTTATATTAAATGTCTGACCAGCCTAAGTAAATTCAAAATTATTCCGAATCATTTGTGTACTTATTGAAAAAATGTCCGATATATAATTACTGAGTTATTGTCGTCTTACCTTTGATTGAAAATCGATTCTTGTTGCGCGTAATCTTTGAGTAAATAATTAACACCCATTTTAATAATATTGTGGTAGGGAGCAAAAGTGCGTCGGTCAAACGACTAGATCTTTGCGGTTTTTGGAGTTAAAAATGAATTCGGTTAGGATTAACATTCAGAGTGAATTATAAAATATGCGGGGGAGTAGTTTATTAATAAACGCAAAAATTTGGTCATTGGTTCCTTGGTTAGTGCTGCTGCTTTTGGGTTTAATTTGGGGATTATCTTTCGTTGGGGTTAAAGCGTCGTTAGATGCGTTTAGTCCGCTTCAAGTAGCATCACTCCGAATATTGATCGGAGCGAGTTGCGTGATATGTTTTAGTTATGCGTTCGGAATGGGGCTTCCAAAATTCGCTCGAAACTATTTTAGAATTTGGGTTTTTGCTTTTGGAATGGCATTATTTTCGAACGTTCTACCATTTTCTTTGTTATCTTGGGCGCAAAAACATGTAGACTCAAGCTTTGCTGGCGTTACGATGACAATTGTACCTTTATTTGTATTGCCGCTGGCTCATTATTTTGTAGCTTCAGACCAAATGTCAGTTAGAAAACTTTTTGGATTCTTAGTTGGTTTTATCGGAGCGGTGATGTTGTTTGGGATAAATGAAACAATTTCTAGTTTAGCTACTCCAAGTGATCTTTTACCAAAATTTGCTTGTCTGTTGGCAGCAATTTGTTATGCGATTGGATCGATAATAACAAGGTTGTCTCCGAGTGTACCGCAACTTGCCTTGAGCTCTGCTGCACTATTGCTTGCTAGTGTAATAATTATTCCTATAACTTATTCCATTGACGGAATACCAACAAATATTACAAATTTATCACTTTTGGGCATAATATTTTTGGGCCTTTTTCCGACGGGAATTGCTACAGTTCTTCTTGTTTATTTAATTAAACGATCGGGACCATCTTTTTTAAGCTTAGTAAATTATCAAGTGCCAGTTTGGGCATTAGTATTTGGGGCATTGCTCTATGGAGAGATGCTACCAAAAGAACTTCTTTTAGCCTTACTTTTAATTTTGCTTGGTCTTGTGATAAGTAGTTCTTCTAAAAAACACCAATAATTTTTTTAGAATTCGGAGATAATGTGTTAATGGACCTAGAGAAGTTTTCTGGATAATTCGAGTATGATTTTTTAACTTCAGAAAATAGGTTTTAGAAATTTTGAGTAGTTATTATCACATTTTTCTGAAGGCATGTTTATCTAAATTTGGGTCTCTTTTACTGCATTTATGATGGTAGTGTTACATAAATACATCTGAATTTGATCCTGTCGCGCTCGTTTGTTACAACATATAGTTTTTTGTATATAGTGAATACTACATGTAGTTCTAGCACCAAATTTTTTGTTGACTCCGTCTTTTTTAAAATTGATAGTGCGGCTGCAGAGGTTTTTCTGCGTTTGCACAAATTATAAATAATTTGTGGAGGCAACATAATATGAGACTAAAAAACAGAGAGTTTATACATACAGGAAGGTATTATTATGGATAAAATTAAAAAGACTATTGGAACTTTGACCGATGTAGGCGTGGCATTGTTAATGTTAGCAATTGTGGCTTCTTTATTGGTTGGTCCATCAAATATGGCGTTCTTTGGTGGCGTAGTTGGAAACATTACTGATTTAGTTGCACAACTCGGTGACGGTGGTCTGGTTGGCCTAATTACCCTAGGTGTAGTTCTTTATCTTTTTGATAATAAGTAAATAACTATTGTTTTCAGTTTGAAAGACAAAAATGAAACGATTAAACCAAGCATTTGTATCTATTAATGAACTTTTTTTTAAAGTAATTAAGTTGGGTACATTGTTGCTTGGTTTAATCATTTTAATTTATCTCTTAATGGGAGAGTCTTCAGGCCCTTATGTTGTATCGGTCATTGAAAACATTGGAATATTGGTCAGTGCTATAACATCGCAGGCCTTAATAGCGATAATTATTGTTGCTGGTTTTATTTATTTTGGCAAAATAAATAACGTGAATGGTAAATAATAGTGTACGTTTCAATCGTTTTTAAGCTCAGCAATTCTTGAGCAAAATAAGCTAAACAGCTATATTAATAATTGTTCTGAACCTAAAAATAACATGTATTATTTATTATAACCTGTTGATTTCAGTAATTTCTTTTTTTATTCTGCTCATGTTTTGTTTAAGTGTTTGACTAATGTTAATTCGTCTTATAATTTCTTTTACTCAGATCAGCTTTTAGCTTAGAATGTATTTTGTAAATTAAGGTGTGTATATAAATGCAGCCGACCTTCAAAAAATATTATCCCTACCCACAAGTAGATATCGTGAACCGGTCATGGCCTAGTAAAAAGATAGCTAATGCGCCAACTTGGTGCTCTGTAGATTTGCGTGATGGAAATCAGGCACTTGTTGAACCAATGGATAGTTTGCGTAAAATGCGGTTATTCAAAAAACTTGTTGAAATTGGATTTATTGAGATCGAGGTAGGGTTTCCTGCTGCATCTGAAACTGACTTTAATTTTGTTAGAGAGTTGATATTGGATGGACATATACCAAAGAATGTTACGATACAGGTTCTTACTCAGGCGAGGGAAGAACTCATAAAGAAAACTGTTCAGAGCCTTGAAGGTTGTTCAAACGCAATAATTCACCTTTACAACTCTACAAGTACATTGCAACGTCAAGTAGTCTTTAAAGAAAATATGACTGGGGTAAAAAAAATTGCAACTGATGGAGCAAAAATAATTTTAGATAATTTAGTAAAGCTTGGGCAATCAAACATAAGGTTACAGTATTCACCTGAAAGTTTTACTGGGACTGAACTCTCATATGCGCTGGAGGTCTGCGAGGCTGTACTTGAAGTTTGGAGAGCAAGCCAAGATCGTCCAGTGATAATAAATTTGCCGGCAACCGTAGAGATGTCCACTCCTAACATTTATGCAGATCAGATTGAGTGGATGAGTCGTAATTTTAGTGATAGAGAGCGATTAATTTTATCATTGCATCCTCATAACGACCGTGGAACCGGAATAGCAGCGACAGAGCTTGGATTGCTGGCTGGCGCTGAACGAGTTGAGGGAACCTTATTCGGTAATGGTGAAAGAACTGGAAATGTGGATATCGTCACTCTTGGTTTAAATTTAATGACTCAAGGCATTGATCCCGATCTCGATTTTAGTAATATAAATGATCTTATTGAGACTGCTGAATTTTGTACAAAAATTCCCGTGCATCAAAGACACCCCTATGCAGGTTCTTTAGTTCATACTGCATTTTCAGGCAGTCATCAAGATGCGATACGAAAAGGTATGGATGCTTTAAAAAAATCGAATTCTACTGCTTGGGCGGTACCGTATTTGCCAATTGACCCAAATGATATTGGGAAAACATATGAAGCTATTATACGTGTAAATAGTCAATCAGGAAAAGGCGGTACAGCATGGATACTTGAAACAGACCATCAAATTCGGCTTCCGAGAGGTGCTGAAATCCAACTGTCTTCAATGGTTCAAAAGATTGCAGACTCTTCAGGTGAGGAGGTAACGAGTCAGATGATATGGCAAATTTTTGCTGAGAATTTTATTGTAGAGTCTCCTTATGAGTTAATCGAGTTTAATTCAAAGGTAGCCGGAAGAAAGTCTGGCTTGGAGATAATCAATGCTAGTGTAGGCTACAATGGAACCCAAACCACTTTTTCAGCGACCGGGAACGGTCCCATTTCTGCCTTTGTGAATGGTTTAAGAGATAATTTTCAGTTGGACTTTTCTCTTGAGGATTTTGGTCAAAATACGAGAAGCGCAACGTCTAAAGCAGAGGCAGCTGCCTATGTAGAATTGAAATCGATGGTAAACAAAGAATCTATTTTTGGATGTGGAATAGATACGAGTATCACATTAGCCCCCATTTTAGCTGTTGTAAGTGCTGTAAATCGCTTAACGAAAATGTAAAGATATAAAGAAAAGTGCGCTGTTTCATCCAGTAAATTAAATTCTAAACTAGTTAGGTTCTGGTATACTAATCTTAACTCTTTTCCATAGTATCGGTTTTATACAAGAAACTCTTAGTCATCGAAGATAAAGAGAGTTTTTGTTTTTGATTAGTTGAAACATTTCGCGCCGATAGATATTTGACAAAACAGGGCTTTATGTTTATCCAATCTTTGTCAACTATTGCGAACCAAGCAGTATCTCTATTACGCCCTTTACTTATAGTCATTTGCCGAGCAATTCCCTCAAACGAGAATCCAAGACGTTGTGCTGCAACCCTAGATTTTATATTTAAAGAATTACACTTCCATTCGTACCTTCTATACCCATTGCTAAAAACCCAATTCATCATAAGAAACATCGCCTCGGTTCCTTTTCTGCTATTCTTAAGCATCGGCGAATAATTCACATGACCAACTTCGATTGATCTTTCAGTTCGTTTAATGTTTAAGAAAGCTGCTACTCCAAGAGCTGACTGGAATTTGTTACAAACAATTGCAAACATACAGGGGTCCGAAGTGTATTCATATTTTTTGAGCCAATTTAAATAGCTCTTATGATATTTAAATGGCCCATAGGATAGGTATGTCCAATTCTCATGATTTTTACCGCTGCCATACGCTTCAAATAGGTCTAAAGAATATTTTTTGGCATTCATTGGGTGCAAGGAAACTAAATTACCCACAAGTTTTCGTCCCTGAGGGCTCGACGCTTTATATTTTGTATCAACAATTTCACCAACCTTCATTACCTGCAGTCCTAAAAAAATTCCGCATTATAATATATAGGTACACTCGAGCGTAACAAAAAAGCAAATATTCTATTCATTTTTAATTTCTATTGAGCATCTTAAAAATTAAAAAGTACAAATTTGATTTAGTGTTTCGACTTTATTTTAGTTTATTTTCTTTCCAAAACGGAACCATAGAATTCCAAACGCCGTCGTTTCTAAACCTATGATAAATGGCGGCTAAAACATGAATTGTGATAAGGTAATATATCAGCGTGATCAATAATTCGTGTAGTGATATTGTCATTTCAATGAGAACTCCACTTTTTATGCCCATTCCGAATAAAGCACCTATTAGCAGCCCCGACAAAGCTATTCCTGCGAGACAACTATATAAAGATAGATGAATAACTTTGGCTGCAAACTTCTGGGGAAGGGGAGTATCTGGCGGCAAAGAACTTTTTTGTGTCTTTTTCATGTAGACAAAACGTAAAAAAAGTAGGAAAAGAAATCCTAATGAAAAAATGATTTCCAGTTTGAGGGTCGAGATATCTTCTAGTTGTTCAATGTTATCAACCTGTTTAAATACTCCATACGCAAATAATATTGCGAAGCCCCAATGGAAGGCTTTTGCTAAAAGGCTATGTTTTTGAATACCGATGCGCTTTTTAATTGTGTTCAATTGATTATATCCTAATGGAAGTCTTTTGTACTTTTCCTTGTATTAAATTTGATCAACCTTTTTTCTTCATAAAAGCTGTTTCTATGCAAGTCTACATTAAAAGGTTCGTATCGAAGTTAATCTTCAAATTTTTGAGCCATACAAAAGCTAACACTGCCTCACTACTTTCAGTATTCTTTGTTGTTATTTCAGATTAAGAAAACTTACTAGCAATCATTTAGAAACAATAATTTCTTCGTTTGAAGTGACGTATTTAATATGATGATTACATTAGTAATTATTGAGAAATTTATCTTAAAGCTTAAATGACAAGAGCCGGTTATTCATTCCAAGAGAAATTATTTACTTTGATTGGTATAAGCATTATTTGTTCATCCAATTTCTTTCAATCTGTTCCTAAATATTTTTTACCATAGTAAACTTTTATTGATTTCTTCTTTGACGTTTGGGTTCATTTTTTCTAAAAATAAGGTATAATAATTATGTTCTTTAAAGTAATTTGACACTGATTTCACGCAAATATTTGCCTAGTCCAAATTTTAATATTAGCATTGTATTCAATATGAATAAATCGCTAAACTAAAAGGTTTTACGCTTTTTTATTTCCATAGGAGATTTTTTTAGTGCTTTAAAAAGTTTTTATTTATCTGTAGACTAATCCTTCCTATTTATTGACGTGAACGAAACAGAAAGGTGCATTGTTTTAAAATCTGAGTGCGATATTAAGCTTTATTACATGTTCAATATATATAATAATTTTTTGTAAAACTAAAATGGTAGAACTTTATATTTCGATCTCCTGCCTAAAAAACATACAATTAGTATATTTTTAGGTAAAAAATGATGAATTAAATTTTAGATAGCTTTACAACTCTTTTGTTATACAATCTAGTGTCCACAATTAGTTTGGAATTTTTAACCTGATTAAAAGCTGAGTGGAATATGACAGTCAAGCCAAGTAGTGATGGAATGGGTGAAGAGAATTATTTTCCAGAAAGAAGGAATGTTCTTTTAAAAACAGAAAGGCTGACAAAGAAATTTGGAGATTTCACAGCTAATGAGGATGTTTCGTTTTCGATTTGCACGAATGAAATACATGCTTTGCTGGGAGAAAATGGTGCTGGAAAATCTACCTTTGTGAAAATGATTTATGGGTTACTTCAACCTGACAAAGGCCATATTGAGTGGAAAGGTTCACGGATAATTATCGAGGGTCCGCAGCACGCCCGAAAGCTCGGGATCGGTATGGTTTTTCAGCATTTTTCACTGTTTCAAGCTTTAACTGTAGTAGAAAATATTCAGTTGGCGTTGCCGTATAAGCAATCTCTGTCCAGCTTATCAAAACAAATTAAAATTATTTCAGAAGAATATGGGATAGGGGTTAAGCCGAGTACTCGAGTTTTTAATTTGTCCATAGGAGAGCAACAAAGGGTTGAGATACTTAGATGCTTATTGCAAAATCCTTCTCTGCTAATTATGGATGAGCCCACGTCCGTTCTTACTCCTCAAGAAGCAAAACAAATGTTTAAAGTATTGAAACGTTTTAGTGAACTAGGGGGGTCGATTTTGTTTATATCTCACAAACTCAGTGAAGTTCTTACTCTGGCTGAACGAGCAACCGTCCTGAGACGCGGTAAAAAAATTGATACGATTTACACTGAGAAAAAGTCAACAAAACAGTTAGCTGAAATGATGGTAGGTGAGAAAATTGCCTCTCCGTCTTCTTCATTACTATGTACTAGCGGCAAAATTGTCTTTGAAATAAAAAACCTATCACGACCCCAAGAAACACATTTTTCAACTTCATTGAAACATATCAATATTCAAGCACGCAGTGGCGAAGTTTTAGGTATTGCCGGTGTCGCTGGGAATGGTCAAGATGAGTTAATGGAAGCTATGATAGGAGAGTGGAAAAGTCCAAAAGATGGTGTGTTCTTTTGCGAAGAAAAAGATTTTGGGAGAACTGGGCCTTCTTCAAGAAGAAATTTAGGACTAGCTTTTGTGCCAGAAGAACGAAATGGTCATGGCGCAGTACCAACAATGTCACTATCGGAGAACAATTTTTTAACCTGTCATTCTCAGAAAGGAGCTTTAAAAAACGGTTTGATTAATTCATCAAAAATGATGTTTGAGGCGAAAAAAATATCAGCTGCTTTTGATATTAGATTACCTTATGAGAATCCCATTGCCTCATCGTTATCAGGCGGAAATCTGCAAAAATTCGTAGTAGGAAGGGAGATTCAGAAAAACCCAAAAGTGCTTATTGTTGCTCAACCGACTTGGGGTTTAGATGTCGGAGCAGCTATGTTCATACGATCTGCTATAATTAAATTAGCTCAAAGAGGTTCAGCAGTCATAATCATATCACAAGATTTGGAAGAAATTTTTCTAATGTCTCAGCGGGTTTCAGTTATTTATAGTGGCACTTTGTCTAAAGCTGTTGAAACAAATAATGTGACTGCTGACGAAATTGGCCGACTTATGGCTGGTATAAATGTAGAAATTAAGAATTAAGGATGATTTACTTAACCCCAAGAAATAGGATAAATATTTATCTAACTGTTTGTACACCCATTTTTTCTATTCTTATTACCATTGCTATTGGATCACTAATTTTTAAAGCGCTGGGATATAACGCTGTTGAATCGCTTTATTATTTTTTTGTTGCCCCAATTTCGAGACTTGACCAAATTGCTGATCTTTTTGTCAAGGCTTGCCCGTTAATTATAATTGCTAGCGGCCTTGTATTTTGTTTCCGAGCAAATATCTGGAACATCGGCGCAGAAGGTCAGTTAATACTTGGTGCAATTTTTTCTGGATATATTGCACTTTCATACCCTAATTTGCCAATGTGGGTTGTAATGCCTGCTATGATAATTTTTAGTTTGATTGGTGGTTTTTGTTGGGCTTTTATTCCTGCAATGCTGAAAAACTATTTCAGGACTAATGAGATATTAGTGTCATTAATGCTCACATATGTCGCAATTCTTCTTTTAGACTGGCTCGTCAGAGGGCCTTGGCGAAGCCCGATGTCATATGGTTTCCCTTTGACGCGAATGTATGAAAACTCAGCAGTTATACCGCGAGTTGATCTTCCAGGCTTCGGAACTCTTGGTCAGCTGCATTGGGGTGTCGTTGGAGCTTTATTGGTGGCATGCTTTGGTTATCTTTTAATGAACAGAATGCTAATAGGTTTTCAAACTAAAGTAATTGGAGTAGCTCCAAAGGCAGCGAACTTTGCTGGATTCAAATCTTCAAAAATTGTTATATTTGTTATGGGAATTTCTGGAGCACTTGCGGGCCTAGCTGGAATGATTGAGGTGTCTGCTAACATCGGGCGATTGCAGCCCGACATATCATTTGGATATGGATTTACGGCCATAATTGTTGTTTTTTTAGCCAGATTAAATCCTCTGGCGGTTATAATAGCTGGCTTATTGGTAGCATTAGCCGAGCTCGGAGGAGACTCTGCACAAATTGCGCTCGGCATGCCTAAGGTAGTAACTGGAGTTTTTAAGGGAATTTTACTTTTTATGCTGTTGGCTGGGGAAACATACAATCGGTTTCATATCGAAATGCGTCTGCCTAAGTGGGGTCTAAAACTTGTTGGAAAAGATACTAAATGATAGAACAACTAATACTGACTGTAATTCTCACTTCCGTGCCACTTATATTTGCTGCGACTGGAGAAGTGATTGCTGAGAAAAGTGGCGTTCTCAATCTTGGGGTAGAAGGCATGATGTTGATGGGTGCAGTTTGCGCCTTTGGGGCGACACTGGCTTTTGGGCATCCTTTTTTCGGTATACTTGCTGGAGCTGGAGCTGGAGCTTTTACCGCAATGCTTTTTGCCTTTTTTACTCTTGGATTAGCGACAAATCAAGTCGCTACAGGCCTTGCTCTAACTATTTTTGGAAGTGGTCTCTCGGGATTGGTTGGTGCGCCTTTAGTTGGTACGACAATCCCTGGTTTGCAACAACTTCATTTGCCATTAATATCAGATGTTCCTGTATTAGGTTATCTTCTCTTTCAACATGATATTATGGTTTACCTTTCATTCGGGTTGGTCGCGTTTACGGCATGGATTTTGAAAAAAACTAGCATTGGATTAGTTTTGAGAGCAGTTGGAGATAATCATGATAGTGCTCACGCATTAGGATATTCGGTAATTAAGGTTCGTTATATGGCAGTATTATTTGGTGGAATGATGGCTGGCTTAGGTGGAGCGTATTTACCACTTGCCTTGACGCCCCATTGGGCTGAGGGAATGACGGCTGGAAAAGGTTGGATTGCACTTGCGCTCGTCGTGTTTGCGTCTTGGTTACCTTGGCGAGTACTCTTTGGGGCACTTATTTTTGGTGGGATTACAATTATGCAGCTAGCTGGGCAAGCCAGAGGATGGACAGTGCCTTCTCAGTTTTTGTCAATGTTACCATATTTGGCTACTATTTTTGTGTTAGTATTAATTTCTAGAAATAGAGACTTTTCACTAATTAATTCTCCCGCCTGTCTTGGACGGATTTTTAATCCAATTAAATAAAGTAAAGTTTTTAAAATTAATTGAAAGGAAAAAACAATGAAAAAGATGACTGCAACCTTCTTTACAAGTATTTTTACCATACTTTGTACTATAAATTTTTGTTTTGCTGACCCTTTAAAAGTCGCATTTGTCTACTTTACAACGCCAGGCGATCACGGTTGGACATATGCACATGAAGTAGCAAGACAGACAGTAAATAAACATTTTGGACAGAAAGTTGAGACTTCGTATGTTGAGAATGTACCCGAAGGACCAGATGCTGCCAGAGTTGTGCGAGAGCTTGCTCGACAAGGAAATGACATTATCTTCGCTACCTCATTTGGCCACATGGAGCCAACATTTAAAGTATCGAAGGAATTTCCTGACACAAAATTCGAACACATTAGTGGATTTATGCGTTCTTCAAACCTTGCGACTGGAAATATTCGTTATTATGAAGGCCGATATGTCCAAGGAATTGTCGCTGGTATGATGACTAAAAGTAACAAAATTGGATACTTAGCTTCGTTTCCTATTCCAGAAGTTATTCAAGGCATAAATGCTTTTGCTTTAGGGATGAGGTCAGTAAATCCCAATGCAGAAATGTCAATTATTTGGGTTAATACTTGGTACGATCCGGTAAAGGAGGCTGATGCGGCAAAAGTACTTATTGCGGAGGGCGCAGATATTCTAGCCCAACACACTGATAGTCCAGCTATGTTACAAACGGCTGAGAAAGCAGGTATCTACGGCTTTGGACAATCTAGCGATATGAAAGCCTTTGCTCCAAACGCGCAATTATTTAGTTCAGTCAATAATTGGGCGCCTTACTATATTTCAAAAATAGAACAGGTAATGGACGGTACTTGGAACACGGGCGACGCGCCAGGCTATTGGCCTGGAAATACCTATTTAGGTATGTCAGATGATTATCTTATCCTCACTGAATTTGAAAATATGCCAGCCGATGCAAAAGCTGCGGCCGAGGCTGCTGAAGCAAAAATTAAAAATGGTTACAATGTATTTTCTGGACCCTTTTATGATAATCAAGGTAACCTAGTTTTACAAGCTGGAGAATCCTACGATGATGAAAATTTGTTCAATGACATGAATTATTATGTAGAAGGGATTAATGGTAAAATACCAGGATAGACAAGCGTCAAGGCAGGTGGCAAAATTTTATTTTGCTATCTGCCTGTTATTACCCATTCCTTTTGAGGAAACACAATTTTGAGTGTGTAAAACGAATTTCTTTGTAGCTCATACTTTTTTTCTACGTTGCAACTGGTCTTAATTTCTTTAATAATAACAAGGGGTTGAGATTTTACAAGTTACTTGGTCAGCCGCAAAAGTAAAAAGTTTGTACTTTTTGAGTGCATCTAGCAACTGCAGTTACAGTAGGTCTAATACAATTTAAAAGCCTGACCACTTAGCTTGTCTAGCCAGACAGTTAAAATTTGTTTTGATTTAGAAAAAATTTAGAGTTAGATTTTTATAAAATTTACTGTCTGGTAATAATAAATGATCCAAGTCATCTCAAAGTTTCTAATTTTAACCCTTATGCTTTCAGCTTTGGGCGTAAATCCAAGTGTTGCAGAAGACATTAAAGATAAGAAAATTCAACAGCTTGAGACTTTGCTTGAAACCTATATTGAAGAAAATAGAGAATTGAAACAGAGACTAGAAAAGATTGAGTCTGTTACGCAAAATTCAACTTCTTCCAATACCGCAACTACACCAAAACAGCCCATTGAACTTAATTCTGCGAAACCGACTTGTGCACAAAATTTAGAACTATGTGATCGAGTAGCGCTTTGTAAAATTTCAACTTACAAAGTGAATGGTGCGAAAAAATGGAAAGTTGGTTCATACGAAAAGTTTGTGGATGAAGCTAAAAGGCGAAACATTACATGCGAAGTAGATGGCGGAATAAAAACAGCTCGCTCATTTTGTGAGGAAAATTTAACGGCTTGTGACGCTACTTTACTGTGTAAAATGTCTACCCATATGAGCAGATACTATGAAAATGGAAAATTAATTGACAATCGAGCTTGGTTCAAAA
>MDTB01230386.1_pt1 | contig 22701 bp, 19 predicted proteins | sample 811161 | NCBI WGS metagenome assembly MDTB01 (sample SAMN05326650, study PRJNA326480) | marine metagenome | isolation source: seawater | place: Mediterranean Sea | collected 2009 | reverse complement strand
CAGCGAGTGGCAGACTAGAATTGGTTTCGATCCATCATGGCTCGGAGATTACAGATTCGATATCAAATTTGATTGGGATACTGCGGGTAGCGAGATAGAATTCGGAGACTTCCAAGGAATGCCGAAGTGGGAGCGAAGGATGCAAATTCCTCAGCAGAACATTATGGACGCAATAATCAATATGGTCAGTGTTCAAGGTGACACCGAATTTGCTAGTGTTGAGCAGCAAAATCACCTACTGGCCTCAGCACCTACAGAATATGATAGGAAGTCGGCACTTAGGATAATGTGTGAAGAGCAGAGACATGGTTGGCAAATGGCATACTTACTTTGTACTTTCTTTGGGGAGCAGGGAGTCAGAGAGGCCTCCAAGTTGTTGGAGAGGAATGCTCAGGAAGGCACTAGAATCCTAGGGTCATTTAACGCGCCAATCGATCATTGGCTAGATTTCTTCTGCTTCACTCACTTCATCGACAGGGATGGAAAATACCAACTAAAAATGTTGAGCACATCATCTTTCAAGCCTCTTGCTGCCAGTATGGGACCGATGCTCAAGGAAGAGTCATTCCATCTGGGAACAGGTGCAAATGGACTGAGAAGAATAGTAAAGCAGGGAGTAATTCCAATATCCCTACTTCAGAAATATATCAACAAGTGGGTAAGTACCGGCCTTGATCTATTCGGGACTGATGATTCAACTAGCGCTCAGTGGGCTTACGTCTATGGCGTCAAAGGAAGATACGACGAGCGTGAGTCCGACATCGAAGCAGACAGAGCACATTTGAATGAAGCTAGTAGGGACCTGTACTTCGAAGAATTGAGAAAGGAGATGGTTAGAATCAGTAAGTCGAGAAAAGACGGTGAACCTGAGCTTTTTCTCCCCTCTGACAAATTCAATAGGGGAATCGGCAAGTACGCAGGTGAGAAGTTCACAGTTCACGGTGAAGCATTCGAAGGCACTGATAGTGAGTACGAGGCTTACTTAGAGACAGTGATACCTACCGATGAAGATGAAGACAGACTGATCAACGACTACATGAAAAAAGAGTGGATACAGTATAGAGAGTGGAAAGGCTAGTGGGGGCGGATTAATGCAATTTCATTCACTATCAGTTTTTGACAGAGAGAAGTGCAATCATTTCTTCGACCACCTTACTGACTACTTCTACAAACACCATCATTCAGACGAAGAGTCTCCGGATACTTATGAGAATCTCCTCTATACTGTAAAGAGGCCGTACTCAAATGAGATGCTTGATGAAATAGACAATTGGATGGGGCTCCCAAAAAGACAATGGAGAGAAGAGACACAGAGAGAGGTGATGCTCTCGTTGTACGCAATTAGATACCCAGACACATTGCTATTAGAAAGTCTAACCGAAAAGCCGAAGTCTGATATCAGAAGACTATCAGCTTATCTTCACTTCACGCATCACACCTACTCCATATGGGACGAGGATACCAGAAAAGGCTTGGAAAGGCTCGGGATAATGATTCCACCAACTGAAGTAGCTGACCCTTTCATCTACGGGGCTTATGTATCTGCAATTGAACTCCTAAAGGACGTAGCTCCATTTACATGCTTCCTTGAGCATGATGTCCCACGGCAGAGGCTCTTTCAGTCAGCTCTAGCCGCATACGGGCGTGAAGCTTGAGTACGTCTTATTTCCAAAACAGTCTTCGAGGTAGCGTGAGCGTGCGTACGGTAGCTGTGATTGGCTCCGGAACAATGGGCTCTGGTATCGCTCAAGTCTGTGCTCAGACAGGATGGGAAACTAGATTGTACGATGCGTTTCCGGAATCCCTTGAGAGAGGTATGAATTCTGTCTACGAATTTTGGAAGGGCGGGATAACAAGAGGTAAAAATACTGAAGAAGAAGTCAAGGACTGGTCAAATAAATTGATTCCTTGTGAAAATCTGGAAGAAGCCCTATCAGGAGTTGATCTGGTAATTGAGGCCGTCCCCGAAAAAATTGACTTGAAAAGATCAATATTCCAAAAAATAGAGGAGTTGGCTCCAGCGAATGCAATCTTGGCCACCAATACCTCTGGATTGAGAATTTCCAAGATTGCTTCTGTTGTGAAGAATCCAGGGAGAGTGGTAGGAATGCATTTCTTCAATCCGGTCCCTATTATGAAGTTACTAGAAGTCATAAAGCATGACTCATCTTCTGATGACACAATAGATGAGGCAATAGAGATAGGCAGGGAAATGGGAAAAACTACCATAGTTGTAGGTGATATTCCCGGTTTTGCAACTAGTAGACTTGGCGTAGTTTTGGGAAATGAGGCGATTAGAATGTTGGCAGAGGGAGTAGCGAATGCTAGTGACATCGACACCGCCATGAAGTTAGGATATAAACATCCGATGGGGCCTCTGGAGCTTTCCGATTTGGTTGGATTGGACGTGCGTAGAGATATTCTGAATAATCTTGCAGAGTCTTTTGATGATCCCACATATCTCCCTCATCCTCTTCTTGACAGGCTGGTAGAATCCGGAGAATTAGGGAAGAAGACTGGTCAAGGAATATACGACTGGTCTGGAGATGGAAAATCAGAGAGAGAACACCTGTGAGATGATACTGTGCAGGAAGTATTCGTAGAAGGCATAGGGATAATCGCAGGTTCCCTGGGAGTAATTGCGTGGATCCCTCAAATTAGGGAAGTGTGGGTGGAGGGGTTACATGAGGGGATCTCTCTTCCAACTTTCTTCCTAGTATCAACAGCGCTAGTTCTTTGGCTGATATATGGAATTATGGTTGGTTCAATATCAATAATTATAGCAAATATAGCTGCTTTAGCTTGCATAATATCGCTAATTGTAGGAGTCATTAGACTTCGAAACTCAGAGTCTAATTATGGTGCGAACACCGGGAGTTGAACCCGGGTTAGCAGGTTGGGAACCTGCTGTCATAACCACTAGACCATGTCCGCATGACAGATGCGAGTCGTGATAGGTAATTTAGCGACTCGGTATGGAAAACTAGGGTCTAGCATCTGCCTTCTTCTTCGATCCTTTACTATGTCTTCTCTTCCCTTTATCTCGATGGTTCTTCTTACGATTCTCACCGGGGCCCTTGTTGGAGTCATTTCTCTTGGAGTTTCTAGAACGCCCCCTTCTGCTACGTTTTTTCTTCGTATTCGGTCGCCCTTCTTTCTTCTCATATGATGGAACTAGATTGAATTCATTCTTTTTCAGTTCCTCGGGCCTTGGATCAGTGAATCTTTTCCTTATCCCGACTTCCCTCTGAATTCTATTGTAACTCCTTTGCTCGTTCTTCTTTACAAATGAGATAACAACTCCGCTACTTCCAGCTCTCGCGGTTCTTCCACTCCTATGCTTGTATGCTTTCGCATCATCGGGAGGATCATAGTGGATTACACAGTTAATTCCTTCAACATCGATCCCCCTAGCCGCTACATCGGTAGCGACAAGCACCATACTTCTGCCACTGGTAAACTTCCTCATTGCGCGATCTCGTTGTTTTTGATTGAGGCCCCCATGTAGAGAGGAAAGTGGGACACTGTCTAACAGCATCTCATCACTCAATCTATCTACTCCTGCCCTAGTTCTGCAGAATATTATGCTTCTTCCAGCCCTTCTAACAGATTTTACTGCGATTTCGGTCTTCTTGTACGGCTTAATATTCCAGAAGAGGTGTTCCATACTTTCCATACTAACCTCCTCAGGGCCGACCTCAATTCTTACAGGATCATTTTGGTAGGACTTGACGAGCTTAGAAACTTCATGATCGAGTGTGGCACTGAAGAGAATCATTTGAGGTTCATTAATGCATTGATCGATGATTTTGCAGACGGGTTCCATGAACCCCATATCAGCCATACGATCAGCTTCGTCAAGAACTACTATGCCAACATCTTCCAAGGACAATGCATTTCTTTTTAGTAAATCCAAGAGTCTTCCAGGGCATGCAACTAGTATTTCTACTCCTTTTTCAAGGCCTCTGAGTTGCTTTCCATATGATGTTCCGCCGTATACTGAGAGTACTTTCATCCTTGAGTCCCATGCTAGTGGATCTAAGACATTCCTAATCTGCTCCGCCAACTCCCTAGTTGGAGTGAGTATCAGTGCTGTAGGTTTCTTTGGTTTCGCTGGACCGGTTCGGGAAATTAGTGGAAGGCCGAAGGCAAGTGTCTTTCCAGAACCAGTGGGTGCCCTGCAACAGATATCCTTTCCTTCCATTGCACTAGGAATAGCTTCAATCTGCACTTCAAAGGGCTCAGTAATACCTTGATCAGCCAAACAACCAACCAAACTTGACTCGATTCCTAAGTCTGAAAATCGAACCACTGGTAACCCTACAAGACGCCCCCGCGTAGGTACCGTATTTAGTATGGACAGTTGAGTATGTAAGATTATGATTGAACAATCTATCTAGCGCGTTTACGGCTCTACATTTTCCTGTTGAGTCTTTCTCCGGATATAATCAGAATAATTTCCGGGCCAGACCCACAGACTTCCGTCCCCCGGCAACTCCCATATTGTATCACAAATCTTGTCTAGGAAATATCTGTCATGGCTTACAGTGATGATAGCCCCCTCGTAATCTTCCAGGGCCTCTTCAAGAGCCTCCTTAGCATCCGTATCCAGGTGATTTGTGGGCTCGTCGAGGAGTAACATGTTGTTTTCTCCCAATAATAACTCAAGTAATGCTATTCTTGCTCTCTCTCCCCCGCTAAGTTTTCCCAGAGGGACATTAACCATGTCCTTAGTGAACTGAAATCTCCCTAGTAGAGATCTGATTTCACCATAATCCATCCTAGGCCTAAGGGCCCTGACTTGCTCTACTGGGTTCATATCAAAATTCAACGACCTATGGTCCTGATGGAAGTATCCTATCTGGACTCCTGGTCTGATATCTATTGTTCCAGAGTCAAGCTCTATCTCTCCGGTTATCAATCTCAAAAGAGTAGTTTTGCCGGCGCCATTTGGACCTACTACTCCAATTTTCTGCCCTCTACGAATACCTACCTCCAGACCATTAATAATTGGTCTTTTTAGTCCATTGAACATGAACCTAGCATTATGGAAATCTAATACTTCGAGACTACTCTTCTCTATTGACTTTAGATTAAACTTGAGATTCTGTCTCTGTCGAGGTTTTAGTGACTTCAGCCACTTTAATTCTCTTTGAGAGCGATTGATCATAACATGTTTTTGAGATACTGATTTATCATACTTATTTGCTCTTTTCATCGATTGCATAGCACCCAAGAGTCTCTTTATTTCTTTCTGAGCCTTTTCTATCCTGTCCTGTAATGTCTGTAGAAATAGCTCTTTTTGATGTAAAAATGAGGTATAATTGCCATTATATCCCTTTAGATGAGCATCTTGTATTTCGACTATGTTGTTGCAAACTCGATCCAAAAAGTACCTATCATGGCTAACAATCAGTAACGCACCATCGAAAGTATTCAGGAATTTCTCCAACCAATCAAGAGTCTGGAAATCCAGATGATTGGTAGGCTCATCTAAAAAGAAAACATCTATCTCTCTCAATCCTACGAGTTGCCTCGCCAATGCTACCTTGGCCCTCTCGCCTCCTGAAAGTGAGGACAGGGGCATTTCCATTGGGTGGTGTGCTAAATCCAGTGCCTTCAGAATCTCTTGAGCATGTCCTGCCACATCTCCTCCACCTGATCTTGCCATCAGACTCTGGAGCTCTTGGTACCTATCCATAGCTGGTTGCCATTCTTGATCGTAAAATCCAGGATCGGCCATCATTTCCTCGATCTCGGAAATCTCATCTTCCAATTCTTGAAACTGTCTTCCTCTCCTGTTTAGTTCCTCGCCCAGGGTTGCATCCTCGACGATATCTCTTATTTGGGTAAGGAACGCTAGTCTCAGACCGGCGGCGTAAGTTACATCCCCAAGATCCTGGTCTTGATTACTAATTGTTCTGAGAAGAGTTGTCTTCCCGGCGCCATTATGTCCCACTACGCCGATTCTATCGCCTTCATCTATCCTGAGATTGATTCCTTCGAGAACTGTGAGTGGTCCAAACGCCCTGTGGACGTCTTCCAGACGGACTAGCTCTCTCGCCACACCTTTCCGTATGGACATTGGTTGAAGTGCTCATCGGTTAAAATTAGGAAATACAGGAATAGTCATGAATGATGCCCGATGTCTGGGACCATGGCAAGAGTAAGGGAGTATTGGGGTTCACTAGACAGAAATAAGAAGATTTTCTCAATATTTTCCGTATCCATACTTACTTTTCTAATTGGTTATGGTGGAATAGGATACATTGTGTGGTCATCGGCCTCTCAGGCATTATCCGTTAATCCTGGTTGTGGAATGTGGTCAGAAAATACGCCATCGGACTGGACTGTAGATGATGATTGGGAAAGCTTTGAGCCTTGGCCAAATTCAGATGAGCGTGTAGATATAAGGAGGGATTTTGATGCCTCTCCATACCAGATGTCATCATACGAAGAGATTACATTTTCACCAAGAGAGAATTCGGAGATTAACCTTAGTGGGTGGTATGTTGAGGTTAATTCTGACGCTCCTGTTGTCATACTGACTCATGGTATGCCGGTGAATGGCAAGTGTAAACCAGAAATGCTTCTAATGCAGGGATATTTGGCAGAAGGGGGAATTAATTCTCTATCATTCGATCTGAGAAACTATGGAAATAGCGAAGTTGTGGATGACTTTGTTTCGGTTGGTCAAAAGGAGTACAGAGACCTTCTCGGAGCGTATGATTGGCTCATTTCAGAGAAAGCTTACCAGCCCGGTGAAGTCGGAATGACTGGTATCTCACTAGGGGGCGGTGCTGCAATTGCTTTTGCTGAAGAGCCTGGAATAGGGGCAATGTGGCTGGACAGTGCCGTACTTGATTTTCCCTTGGTTATTCAAAATGAATTGGGAAGGCTGGGTTTCCCTGCATTTTTTGCTGGTCCTGGACTAAGAGTTGGTACTTGGCTTGATGGGGTATATCTTGATTCCAGATCCCCCATGGAAGCAGCGGATAGTGCTGGGGACCGACCTGTTTTCCTTACTCATGCGACAGATGATCCGAGGGTCTCCGTGGTTCATTCAGAGAGATTTGAAGAAAAAATGTTGGAGAATGGTGGGAATGTAACGACATGGTATGTTGAAGATAGAGGACATGTAGATGCTATTTGGGGAGATTCTGACGAGTACAAGATGAAGCTAATTAATTTCTTTGAAGCGGCTTTATACTAGGTTTTTTGGCCTAATCAAATCTGACAGAATCCACCTTCCATTCCTTTCTATCATTAGGGCGACTGATGCAGTTGGCATAGTTTCTAGTTCGCCTGAGAGTTTCTCAAGAAGCATCTCACATCCAGGGTTGTGACTGATTATCATTTGAGTTTTATTTTCGGGAATACTTCCTGCTACTGAAAGAAGGGCCTCTAAGGAGGCAAGGTAAAGGCCATCTTCAATGGATTTTGGGATTTCTGAAAGTTCGGGACCTAGGTTTTCCAATGTCTGGATTGTTCTCAAAGAGCTACTAACAGAGATATGATCTGGCTTCCAGCCCCTCATTAGGATTTCTTTGGCTACACGTGGTGTATCTCTGAGCCCCCTTTCATCCAAAGGCCTTTCGTGGTCAGCTAGATTAGGATCATCTCTGCTACTGTGGGCATGTCTCATAATTACCAAGCGTCTACTCATAGTCTATTCCTCGGAGAATTTTGGGTCTCTTTTCTCGACGAAGGCTGAGACCCCCTCTGCGAAATCTGGAGACTGGGCAGATGATATCATCAATGCTCTCTCAAATTCCAATTGCGTCTCGAAAAATGTGGATGTTGAGGCGTCAAGGAGTTGTTTTGTGGATCTACGACTATTTTTAGACCATTTTCCCCAATCTCTTGCGGTCTTTATCGAACACTTCAATAGCTCTTCGGAAGAGGTTACCTCATCAACAGCCCCAAATTCAAGAGCTTCTTTAGCTGTCCACACCTCATTGTTGAAGAAGAATTTTTTACTTATTTGGCTCCCAACTAGTCTTGGTAGCAACCATGTGGTCCCTCCGTCTGGAGATGCACCTAATCCGAAGAATGCGGCTGCTATTTTTGCTTGTTCTGAGCATATCCTGTAATCTGCAGAGAGGGCTAATCCAAGACCACCACCAGCGGCGGCACCGTTAATCGCGACAATGAAAACTGTCTCACTAGCCCTGATTTTTAGAATCAGAGAATGGAGGGAGTTTGTCATTTCGCTAACCATATTTCCTATGGTCCCATCATCTATTGCTTCAGCAAATTCATCTATGGGTCCTCCAGCACTAAAGAATCTACCAGAACCAGTGAGGATGATTGCCCTGCAGGTGGGGTCTTCCATCAGAGATTCTATTTGGCTGACTAATGGTTTGAAGTTTTTTGGATTGAATGTATTTCTAGAAACTTCTGGTGACATAGTGAGGATTGCAACTCCTGCATCTTGACGCTCTACGGTTGAAGACATGATTGTCGAATAGGGGACTCATTATTGAACTCCATGAAGGTGATAAGTCTAGACTCACTGGGATGTATATGATTACGCGAGACGCCATATACATCGATGGCAAGTGGGTTCCTGCCAGTGGAGGAGAAAAAATTGAGGTTATCAATCCAGCTACAGAGGAGATAGTCGGTACTGTTCCTGTCGGGACGGAGGATGATATCAATGATGCAATTTTAGCTGCAAGATCGGCTTTTCCATCGTGGTCTAAGTCTAGCATACAGGAGCGTCAGGGATATCTGAATGCCATCTCTGCCGCTATCTCTGAGAGAAGAGATGAGATTGCTGAGGTAATCACTTCCGAAGTTGGTACTCCCATCAATTATTCGAAAATGGCCATGGTTGGTACTCCCAGGGTGGTTGCTAGATCGTATGCTAAGATTCTTGACTCGTTTGAATGGGAGGAGGAAGTGAGAAATTCTCTTATCGTCAAAGAGCCAATTGGAGTAGTTGGGATGATAACACCATGGAATTTTCCACTTCATCAGATAATAGGAAAGGTCGCACCTGCATTAGCTTCTGGTTGTACAATGGTACTGAAACCATCCAAGGAGGCCCCATTAAATGCATTTATTCTTGCTGATATAATACATGATTGTGGACTTCCTGAGGGAGTGTTCAATCTGGTTTCTGGGCATGGTAGACAAATTGGGAAGTCCATTTCTTCGCATCCAGAAGTGGATATGGTGAGCTTTACCGGTTCGACTGCAGCAGGTGTCAGTGTCTCAAAAGAGGCATCAGAAACCATAAAGAGAGTGACACTGGAGCTTGGTGGAAAGAGTGCAAATATTATTCTCGATGATGCTGACATGGTAAAGGCCGCTAAAATGTCAATTTATTCTTGTTTCAACAATTCCGGACAGGAGTGTTCATCATTAAGCCGCCTTCTTATTCCATCTAGTCATAGTGAAGAGATAATAGAAATTATTTCTAGCACAATGGAGAGGTATTCCGTTGGTGATCCGATGGATGAGTCAATTAAGTGTGGGCCGATGGTTTCTGAAAGTCAGAGGAAGTCTGTCAGCGGATACATTTCCAAAGGCATCTCTGAAGGGGCGACTGTTATTTCTGGGGGCCTTGGAACACCTGAAGGGGTTTCGAGGGGATTCTATGTCAAGCCGACTGTTTTCGCGGACGTAACTAGGGAAATGACTATCTTCAGGGAGGAGATCTTTGGCCCTGTACTTTCGATAAGCACCTATGAGACAGAGGAGGAGGCGATAATCTTGGCAAATGATTCTGACTATGGCCTCTCAGGTGGTGTCTGGTCGGGAGATGAAAAGCGTGCTATTCGTGTAGCCATGGCCATGAGGACAGGACAAGTTAGTATCAATGGAGGTGCTTTCAATGTCAGTGCCCCATTTGGAGGATACAAGCTTTCTGGCAATGGCAGGGAGCTTGGCTCACATGGCCTAGAAGAGTTCCTTGAAATCAAGGCCATCCAAAGATAGGAAAATTTGGATTAGTTTCCTACCCACTCAGCATCCTTTCGTTCAAGGAATGCTTGAACTCCAATCTCCTTATCTTCCGTATCAAAAAGAGCGACAAACTCTGATCTTTCGGTTAGCACGCCCTCACTGAATGGAAGTTCCAATGACGCGCGGATTGCCCTCTTTGCGACCTTGGTTGTGTAAGGTGATTTCTTTGCGATGGTTGTTGCCAGATCCATAGTCACATTTTCTAGTTCCTCTGGCATAACCACCTTATTCACCAAACCGATTTCAAGTGCCTCTTTTGCAGTAATCATCTCTCCTCCTAAAACAATCTCCATTGCTTTGCCATATCCTACAAGTCTGCAGAGTCTCTGTGTTCCGCCGCCTCCTGGAATTAGTCCTAAATTTATCTCCGGCTGACCGAACATTGACCTGTCTGATGATATCCTGATATCACAGGATAGCGCAAGTTCTGTCCCTCCTCCCAGGGCGAACCCATCAACCATAGCAATTGTCGGTTTAGATAAATTCCAAATTGCCTCCCATGCGTTGTCTTCGAAAAAGGACCTAACATCATCAGAATTCTTGCCTGAAAATTCCGAGATATCCGCACCGGCTGCAAATGAGTTAGGCTTCTTTCTCTTTCCTTCTGGAGGTTCTAATGGTGGAGCACCTCTGATGATCACGCATCTAACTCTATCATCTGTATCTACCCTTTTACACTGTTTTTTTACGGAAAGATGTATTTTTTCATTGAGAGCATTCAGTTTCTCAGGCCTATTTAGGGTCCACACTGATACAACTCCTCCGGAGGGACTTGAGCCTTCAATCTCAACATCCGTCACCAACAATACGTCATCTTCCATAGTTACCGCAGGCATGGATGTGGTTTGAACGTATCATTGGCCATCTTCTGAATTAGGAATGGGAGGGAGCGGAGGCATCCCGGGAGGAGGGAGCGGAGGCATCCCGGGAGGAGGGAGCGGAGGCATCCCGGGAGGAGGGAGGGGTTTTGCATCTCCAGAAGTATCATCAACTGTTGACTGTATTATCTTCTCAGGAATCACCAGGGGAGCCCTAATCATCAATACTCTGCCTGAGTCTATTCTGAAGTAAGTTATTCCAAGTGGCTTTCCGGTATCTGGGTTTTCTGGCTCTTCGAAGACCTGAATGTCATGTTCGCCTTCTCTGAGTATAGTTGCTAGATCTTCGCCATCCTCAGCCTCTGACCACTTCCTAGCCATGGATGCCTTCCTTTCGGCGAGCTTCATCCTCCTTCTCCGTTCAATATCAGAGAGCATCTTTTCCCTCTTCTCTCTCCTCTGGGCGACGAATCCTTCAATTTCTTCTTCTTCATCGGAAACTGCATCCCCCTTGGCGACGTATTTCATAGCTATGTTCGTGCCTTCGGGAAGTGTAGGAAACGGATCTATTGGGCTATTGTCCTCTGAAAATTGAGGGTTTCTTGTAGGGGGAGCCATGGCAGGAAGAGTGGGGGGAGGCATCATGACGGGAAGAGGGGGCAATGGCATCGTCAGAGATGTGGGGGGCCTTCCTCTCGATCTTCTCATTTCAGATTCCTCCTTATCAGACAACTCTACTGATTCATCCTCCAACTGTTTCAATACAGGTTCAGGAGAAGGTTCGGAAGATTGGGGGTTCTCCGTGGCAGGAATGATCATCCTCTCACGGCCAGTAAAAATTAGAAGAGATGCTAAGGCAAGGAGAACTGTTCCTCCTGCTATTCTTTGTGTTAAATCGACCTCCCCCTGGAGGACCATAAAGAGTATTGAGCCTATGATTAGAGCTGTCCAATTGATCAGTCTTGTTAGAGAAACCATGCCACTCCCAGTCCTGACAGAGGGGGGTATGACTTCACATTGACGGGGGAGTGATGGCCTCAGATAGCGCCTTCAGTGATTTTCCTCTGTGCGAGAATTTTGATTTTTCTGATTCATTCATTTGACCGAATGACACTCCCTTTGATCCATTGGGGATAAAAATAGGGTCATAACCGAAACCGCTTTTTCCGGATATCTCTCTACTTAATTCCCCTCGACATACTCCAGTTCTAACTATTCTCTTGCCATTTATCTCTAGGACACTCACTGCCCTGTACTCACAATGTCTAATTGCTTCTTCACTCATAAGTTTTAGAATTCCATTAAGTCCAATTGTTTTGTATATGTACGAAGAATAAACACCGGGAAAACCGTCCAAAGAATCAATGAATAGTCCTGAGTCTTCGACTAGAATCGCGCTGTCCGAAAGTTCTGATTCTGAAATCATACTGATTGCCTGATCGGATTTTGAAAGAGCTACTTCCATCAATTCTGAAGTCTGTGGTTCAATAAAATCTGGAGTTTTTCCCTCAATCAATAGAGGTTCGACAACGTGTCCCAGAGGTTCTAGATACTCTCTGGCCTCTTCTAACTTTTTCGAATTTCCTGTTGCGAAAATTATTCTCATTTTACTACCCCAAATATCTCACTCTGTTCCTAATTTGCATGAATCTTGTAATTACAGAATCGGGGCTATACAGGGATTCATCGGATGATAGTGAGCCGTATCCCATTAGTACAGAATCCATCGCATCTACTAGCTCGGAATGACTCGCCGATAAGCATTCATTCAAAACTTGTAGATCCTGACCCATATGCTCCAATTCTGCAGAGATTCTGGATAGCCCGAAATCTAGTAACGAAATTAACCCATATTCATCGATCATGATATTATGGGTCGTTAAATCTCCATGAGAGAATCCTAGTTGATGTAGTTCTCTTATTTTCACACCTATCCCAAACATATCATCTACCCCCCTCGTTCCATCAACTAATGATTCATATATCGGATTTCCTTCTAATTTAGAGAGTACCATCCATCCCTCTTCTTGATTTATCTGAAGTAGCCTGGGCGCGGAGTATTCTACAATCTGTAATTTGGAAAGTACCTTTGCCTCTACTGTAATTCGACTCTTGGTCAGCCTAGAATCTAGTTCTATGTGCCTGTACCCTCTTCTTCTACGTGACTTCATTACTGCAGGAATTCCTAACCATAGGCCTGATTTTACACTGGCTTCGGCCCCAACATGAATCAACTCGGACTTTTCCCAGTATCGAAAATACGCGCCGGCCATAGCTACGGGAGGTCACATACCTTGAAAGCGATTCCACTGAAGCGTAGTACGGGTTAGCATATGCAGATGCCATCAGCACCTTCGCCAAAAGGAGTTGTAGAGGCAAAAATTTTCTCAGAAGAAGAGATCACTGAAGAGGCAAAAAGACTGTTTGAAGCAATCGGTCAAAACTCTCGATGGAATATGAGGATTTGTAGATCAATCTCACCATTGACGCTGGAAATTAATCAATTAAAAAAGCAGAAGGATGTTTTTCTGATAGCTCATTCTTATCAGACACCTGATATTGTCTATGGTGTTGCTGATTCGGTATCTGATAGTTACACCTTATCGAAAGCCGCAAGAGATGCCCCCCAGGAGACGATCCTTTTCTCAAGTGTAAGATTCATGGCTGAGACTGCCAAGATAGTCAGTCCTCACAAGACAGTTTTACATCCGTCCCCTGAAGCTGGGTGTTCCTTGAGTGATGGGATATCTCCAGAAGACGTGATTAAATTAAAGCAAAAATATCCAGGAGTGCCGGTTGCATGCTACATTAATACTACAGCTTCAGTAAAAGCAGAATGCGATGTCTGTGTAACTAGTAGCAACTATCTGAAAATTTGTGAGAGGCTCCCCGGAGATAAGGTAATTTTTGTCCCTGATAGATTCATGGGAAAACACATCCAAAAACATCTAGAAGGTAGTAAAGAAGTGATTATTTTCGATGGCGAGTGCGAAGTTCACGCTGAGTTCACTGGAGAAAAGGTAATTTCTTGGAGAGAAAGGATGAGTTCCTCAGGAGTGAACCTCAAAGTACTAGCACATCCGGAATGTGATGCAGGAGTTTTAGATGAGAGTGATTTTGTCGGCAGTAGTGAGCTTTTGATGAAGGAGGCAATGCGATTGGCGTCAGAAGGGAGTCCTGATATCATGTTGATTACAGAGTGTGGGACTGCTGAGAGAGTGCTTGCTGAAAGTGAGCATGAAATAAACCTCCTAGGGGCCTGTGTAATGTGTAAGCACATGAAGAGGACCCAGTTGGAGGATATTTTACAGGCACTAAGAGAGCCTAGGCCTGAACAAATAATTGAGATTGACGAACACATTATCGAGCGAGCGAGGAAATCCCTCAGTGAAATGTTCAGACTAGCTGAGTAGTAGTCATCTTTCAGACTGTTTCTGCCTTGCCCATGTGAATACTAGTGGGATTAACAGAACTACCGATGTCTGCAATATTACGGAGGAATATGGTTCAAACGTTTCCTCGAGATCATACCATTTCAACTCAGCTTCCCCGTTACTTCCCGTTTCAATCCATCCAACTCCTCCCAAAAGAGCCTGTGGACTAGAATGGCTTTCATCTTCATCGAATGTAAGTTGCTCGGTCTGATTTGATTCTATTTGATAGATGAAGACTTGATTTGCCTCCGAATCATCTGAATTGACCGACCCTGGCTCGAACCTTGGGATTTGGAGGAATGCAACATTACCGTTCCCTATACTAGGGGAAGAGGATTCCCAAATTGGAGTTGAAATCATGATCTGCATACCAGAAACTGTATCTGCGAAAACGGTCCTATTTATAGGACCCACATCAACTACTGCGACAATTAATTGACCATCGACTGCAATATCGACAACGTTAGAAATTGAATAATTTATTTCGACACCGGACTGCTCAGACAAAAATTCATCCTGATCGATTTCAGCAATAACATCCAGATATACGGCTGTTGTTGAGCTGGCATTAGTAAGGGATGATGTATACACTGTAGGGCCTGATGTATCATTATTAATTGACCAAGCGATGGAGTTCCCGGAGACCTCTAACGTGTCTACATCCCCGTCTATTCCATCTAGGCTAGATGTTTCTTGTTCCGAGTTCATCGTAAAGATACCGTCGTCGGTTAACATTATGATAAGTGGGTTCCCATTTCCATCATATCCAATATCACAAAAAACAACCTCAAAATCTATATTTTTAGAGAAGATTGGAGCATAGGGATTTCCTGAAGATTCTAAGTCATATAGGTCCATCCTAGTCTGATTATTTAGTAAGAGATACGACCCTGAAATAGACACATTTGGCTCCTCAGACCAGTCAGGTCCAGAAATTATTACCCCATTTCTCTCCTCTAAACTAGTATTTAATGCCGTAATCTCGATGTCGTTTATTCCATCCAGTTTGGGATCTACTTCTATTCCGACTAGCCAATCTTCCGACCCAGCGGTAGAGGTTGGCCATTCGACGCCTTCGACGGGAAACTCTTGGTGTGTGGCATCCCAGAGAAGCACAAAGCCCGTGGAAAGTAGTAGGGCCGCGATAAATACACTTGTCTGCTTACTCCCGGGTTCCTTGAGTGGTGCAAACTTATTTCTTACATAATTTCTGGAGCCTCTCAAAAAATCCTTTGGATCATCAATAAGCTTTGCAATCTTTCTAGTGAACAGTCTTTCATCGGCAATTGTCCAAATCCCTTTATGAGTCCTCTCGGTAACTGAAACAGCCGCAATTGCTACTATCATCCCCCCAATTATGTCTATGGCCCAGTGGATTCCAAGATAAATTATAGAAAAGGCCGTTAAGGCTAGGAAAATTACAAGAAATATGCGAAACCTTAGCCATCTACCATCTTCATCCCACCTAGTCATAGTCAGCCATATAGCAAAAGGGAGACCAATGTGTAGACTAGGCATTCCATTAGTGAACGGATCTATGCGTGTGAACCAATTATGGATTTCAGGAGTTAGATCATAGGCAACCGTATCCATGAGGGGAATGTAGTCTCCAGTCACTCTCACATTGAAGAATAGATAGAATGGTATAGCAAGAATATAGACCCAGAACATCGATAATGAGACCCGGTCAGCCATATGACGGTCATCGAAGTAGATTGGGTAGACAAATGATGCAAATGTTGCGGTCATAAATCCCATGACATAGAAGTGAGTTAGGACGATGTCCAAGAGGTCATTCCTAAAGGCCTCCTGTACCCAAAGTACGATATCTCCTTCGATAGCATAGACATAAGGAGTCATGTCCAACTGTGTGTTTGCCATCAGTATTCTATCCATGCCATCCAAGATATCCTTCCATAGATATACTGAGAATACCACAATCATGTGCGCCCAATATCTTCGGAACATATCTATGAAGCCTTCAATTCTAACCTTGGCATAGGGGGGCTTGAAGATGGGCATCATTGCGATGCTGACTAGAATAGCACCTGTTATCCAAGTGATGTAGATCCCGCTTCCTACTGCCATTTCAATACCTTCCGAGAAGCATATTTGAAATGAATTCGACCCTTGAAATGGTGATTTCAGGTGATCTTTACTTGATGTGTGTCACCCTTTTCCAACGACAAAAGTATCTCCTCGACGACCTTGCTGAAAGATTGTGCAGTTTCTCCTTCTGGCTCTGCTACAATTCTATGAACGCCATCATCTCCCCCCCTTACAACACCAGGATCAAAGGGAAGCCTGCCCAAGAAGGGGACTTCGAGCTCCATTGCCGAATCTTCCCCTCCTCCTGATTTGAATAGATCCAGAGTTACTGACCATTTTCCCTCGGGAGAGGCAGTGATATCGATGGGCACTCCCTTGGGGCCGATCACAGAGATCTGACTACCAGCGTCAGCTGTACCTGAAAGAGTGTATCCACTCATATTCTCGACAACACCAAGAACTGGGACTGAGATTGTTTTGGCGAAGTTGATTGATTTTCGACTATCCAAAAGTGCGACTTCTTGTGGCGTGGTAACTATGACCACTCCATCCAGATTAGGTAGAGTTTGGCTTACTGTAAGTGGTTCGTCACCAGTCCCTGGGGGGAAATCTATCACGAGAGCATCAAGATCTCCCCATGCAACATCTCCAATGAACTGCTGGATAGCGCCGAGTTTTATCGGCCCCCTCCAAATTACAGGCTTGTCCGGGGCTTCAATCAGGAATGCCATTGAAATGACCTTTATTCCGTGGGGACCTATAGCTGGAAATATCTGTCCATCCTCAATGTGTAACTCTGTCCCCTCAATACCTAGCATCTTAGGTACATTAGGACCGGTAATATCTATGTCCATTAATCCGACTTTCTTTCCCATTCGTGCCAGAGAAAGTGCGATACCTGTGGCTACAGTGGTCTTTCCGACGCCTCCCTTTCCAGAGAGAACCATGATTTTGTGACGGATTCCCTCGCTCATTTTTGACATTCTCATCTTTCTTTGCATCTGCTGGTAGGCCTGCTCCATCTGAGCTCTCTGATTCGAGTTAGCTTCCTCTTGTGGAGGAGAGTCGGGGGTATGATGAGACACGGGCGAATCTGCCATGGCGTATGGCAAGAGCGCGTATACTTCAATGCTAGTCTGCTGTAATTGTAAATGATTCTATTGGGAACGAGTTAATCTAGCACTATCAATTCGGAATTATGTGAAAGTGCTGTTCGTATGTGTTGGGAACACTTGCAGGAGTCAAATGGCTGAAGCGATATGTAAGAGCCTTGGACACTCTGCTGATTCTGCTGGAACTCACCCTGGAAGTGAAGTCAATCCATATGCAATTATGGTATTGGAAGAGAAGGGAATAGAGACAGCGGGACTTCGTCCGAAGTCGATAGATGATATCGTTACGGATGGCTATGACAAGATAATCAGCATGGGGTGTGGGGTTCACTGCCCGATTCTTCCTATTGACCATGACTGGGGGCTCGATGACCCTCACGGAAAGCCGATAGAAATTTACAGATCTACGAGAGATTCGATAATTGAGTTGCTAAGTGATTTGATTGAAAAGGGGACCGACGCTTAGAAAAGCGATTCTGCTTTCCCCACATTCACACGAGTGTAGTGTAGTGGTTATCACCCGGCGTTGCCAACGCCGGAACCCGGGTTCAAATCCCGGCACTCGTACCACTTTATGTGGAATTAGTCAAAGTCTGACTTCCTGATTTGCAAAATTATAGCCACCATTCCACATATAAGGAGAGAGAATGATGTGACTATCACGATTGAAGACAAATTTTTCGAAAACCAGCTAGAGTCGTCGGAGCAACATTCAGAAGTATAGACTGAAAATATATGACCCTGTTCTTCAGGTGGAGTGCTAGACAAGAAGATATCTGTGGCCCTTATTTTAATCTCTATTTCTCCCTCAGGAATGGTTGGTCTGACAGTGAATTCCAGAGAGTAAATTCCATCTCCAGCGAATCTATCTCCCGATGTTCCGTCATCTACCATAAGTAGCCATTGCTCGGACTTTCCTATCTCTGCGAGTCTGCCAATCTTTGCTTGAACGGAAGATACCCCATCATAATCGGAGATAGTCGCCTCGATGTGATGTGTAATTCGGCCACCTTCTTCAGATACCATCACAGGGTGAACTACTTTTCCTTGGTCAGAAATCAGAGACTGGGGGGCCCCCTCTCTCCATACTTCCAGTGAAGATAGATTTGGATGTTCATTATCAATCCTCAACGCTGGGACTGATTCTGGTCCATTGGTTATTATTTCGGCTCCCTGAGAATCTGACATCCTTAGTGGGATTTCTCTCTCACCGGGTGCAATTGAGGTAGGGACAGAGAATACTCCTGACCACGTTCCCGAATACTCCGAAAAGTTAAGTGGAAAAAGATCCCCTCCTTGTCCCAATAGATCTACTGAAACCTCTGAAACCCCATGTCCATCAATGGCATCGACTGAAATTCCAATACTTTCTCCTCTGATAGCTGACGATTGAGAGAAGGAGACTGCGGTCACTCTAGGAGGTAGGTTGACGACACTAATTTCAGCTGTTTCAATAATTTCGACCCAGTAATCTGTGATTGTAATAGGAATGTAAAAATCTCCAAATTCCAATCCCTCGTGGATAATTTGTGATGTCCAGACATCATCATGAATAGTGAGATCCCCTTTCAGACCACTATCAGAAAGATCTACCAGCCCCAGTCCAATTGAAGAAAGATCTGCAATAACTGCCACCACATCTGTATCTGCATCATTGACTAAAACCTCGATATGAGATGCCCCTCCCTCAGTGTGCAATAACCCCTCTCTCAACCTAACCGATTCAAGCGAAGGAGGAGTGTTCTCGTCAGCAGTAATTATTGACGGATATAGAATCCTATCTACCTTTTGATATTCCTGGAAAGAAATATCATTTGATTGGTTTTCTCCGTCTGATTCTATTGTTACCCACCTAGAAACCTCGTACAGGAGACCCGATAGAGGGCCTTCATTAACAAAAAATCCTGAAGCCAATGTCTCTTCAAAATCAAATCTTCCAGTCCATTCTGCCACTTCAACAATATGGCCATCCATCTCTTTCTCGATGATTGAATTAATTGTTACCTCAAGAGTGTTGGAAGGATTTCCCAATAGAACAAACATATCTCCCGGAACCACTATTTGGGGAGATTTTCCACTCTCTCTTGATATCTGGTTAGAAATCAGTGAGCTAGCTTCTGGCCTAGATGGCTGTTCTATAATTGGCGATTCAGGAGGGAATTCATCTGAAACCGTACCATTATCCTCCACATACTGTAGTCTAACTGTCCTGTTCTGCCAGTCTTCTTGAGGAACTGTGAATTCATATGTCAGATTATGCTCAGCTCCAAACTCTTGGGATATTGGCCCGAAAGGAGTTGCTGAAACATTGAACCAAAACTCATTTTGAATTTTATCGACCTCGTATCTAACGCCTTCTGAATTCTCCTGTATTCCTGAGTCCACTATCTGCCTTACCAAGCCGAAGCTTCCCTCTGCATCGCCATCATAGGTCCCGTCTACAATTATGGTATCTGATACTGTCTCCCCTCCTGAGGACTCCAAATGAATCAAGGGGATGGTCCCGTTCACATCTATGCTGAATTGATCGTCCTCGATCTCGAATCCAAATTCACCTCCACCTGTTGCTTTGAAGAACTGTTCTTCACGGGTATCATCAGACCACCTCTCTATGATGATAAGGTCATCTAGCTCAAATGAGAAGAAATCTGATGCTCCTAAGATTCTCATTGATGCATTGGCCTCTAGCTCAAAATTTTGAGCTCTTCTCTGGCCGTCCTCGTCAAAGGATTCAAACAAGAAGGTATGAATCTCACCGAATCCTCCTCCCGAGCTATTATTATCGCCACCATCTAAAGATAGCCATCCGCTACCCTCAATAGTAATTCTCTCAGATAATTCGTCATCTTGCCATGAGCGATTAACTGTGGCGCTACTAACTGAAATTTCAGCAGTGAAACCTTCTTCGTAGTCTCCTTCCGAATACCCCTCTTTCAGAACCATGCTGCCGTTGCCAACCATCTCAAAATCTTGAGCTATCAGCTCATCGCCATCATATGATTCATTCAGCCAGACTCTGTCTAAAGAAAGATCGAGAATGATTCCATTTAGGCCATTCATTGTATTCATCTGGAGTGAGCCATTTCCTAGTTCATTGGATTCCAATAACGATCCCTGTCTTTTTTGCCAACCTCTCCCCTCGAAATCGATATTCTGATTTTCAGAGTCTGCCCCCACGAGTGACCAGACGGTCTCTCTTGTGATTTCGTGGTCCTCGATTGGTTGATTCCAATTGGTAACAAATAGAGACCTTGTACATGTAGACTCCGAGCTAGAGAAGTTTACGAGAATCTTATCGCCGAAATCTGGCTGAGAGTCTAGCTCAATGTCCACCTCCCCTCCGGCACTGATGTATGAGACATTCAGAGGGGATATCTCACTGGCTAAACCAATATGACTCGCATCAATGGAAATTCCACTTGGAGAAGAACCGGGGGGAAAATCGGGATCAAAAACTACGCGATATCTGTGGACATAAGCGACTGAGAAAAATTGTCCTTCTTCATCTGGTTCTTCAAGCAAATTAACCTGATAGTCCCAATCAACCAGAATCTCACATTCCCTAATTAGTGGAGACTGCCCTGAAACCATCCCACTAGGCATACTGAGTAACAAAATTGATGTCAATAGAATCGCCAATTTTGTCTGAAGCGCCTCCGTACTCAAATCAACCACCCAATATCTCAAGCAATAGCATTAGTACAATAACCATTCCTAACGTTAAACCGTGTGAAAACAATGTGAATATAACAGTCAGTGACCCTTCTTGAGTTGAATTGAAAGGGAATAGTTTCATTACCATTTCTTGACCTCCCTTGATTCCAAAAAATGGCCTGAATAATGATGCTCTCCTGACTATCTCGAAACAGACAAATACGCCAATTATAAGCATCGGAGTGGCAATAATCATTGCAGGAAAGAATCCGACGCCGAGTATAGCAAGAATCGCTATCATCAGGATATTAACGTGCATATGGAGGATATATGTTGGATAAACGGACTCGTTAAGATATGCCAGATACTTGTTCGGGCGGTTAAGAAGCTTTGATGACCATGTGAAGATAAGTAAGCACCAAAACCATGCATGAAATGACTGAATGATAGAAGCCATTGCAGCATTAAACGAGAACGGAGGGTAACCTTTGTCCACCCATCCTCCATCCATCACATCGGGAATTCCGCTTGTAACACTTACAAAAAACCATGAAACTGATAAAATAGGTGTCATAATGGATAATGGAATCCTAATCTTATCTAACGCTTCGAAGTACTGATCCCTCACAGAAATCATAAGGAAGCCACATAGAAAATATATCATGTATCGAGGGAATTCCCACCACATACCGACCTCTCCAAATTCCCATGGCTTGAACAGTATTCCGTTAATCGACAGGATAATAGGGGGAATAATCAGAATCCCAAAACCCGCTCTAATATTCATCAATGATCGAGTCACCCGCATCAAGAGGCCTTCTGGGTTTGCCTTAACATAGAAGAAAAATGGTGTCAAAATGATCGAGTAAATAAGTAGGTTATAGACAAACCAGAGATGGGCATAAGGCATATCCTCACTGCCTGGGAAAACTGTAAGCAGTAGAGTCGTCTGCTGAGTAAATTCAAAAATTCCGAGAAAAAGAATGTAGACAGTGAAAAGGAGTGGAAGTCCCAACCTTGCCCCTCTCTCTCTGACATACTGTTTCCATGTCCTTCTTCTAAGGGCAAATGCAGTCCCCATTCCGGAGATTACGAACAATGCGGCCAGTCTCCACTGATGCATTACTGAGGCAATGAAGTAATACGGAATAGCAAGAACGCCCTCGGGCTGGTAAGGATAGAAGACCACAAAGTGGAACCAAATCAGTAGTCCAAATAGAATAACTCTGAGCCAGTCCACATCATGGCGCCTCTCGATAGTATCAGAATAGAGGCTCTTCGTAGTCATCATCTTCGCCTGATCTTTCCTTCCATAGGGAAACCGGGACATCGTCATAAACATCTGAGTAAGGGTCCTTATCTTTCTGGTTCAGTAATGCCGCTTCTGCGGCTGCTCTAGCAAACTCCTCTGCATTTGCTTTGAACTTCCAATAGTGAATTCTCCACTCCCTTCCATCCCAGAGCGTGGTTTCCTCTGACTCTGTTGTCAGTAAATCGTAGTCTTGGAGTTGGTAGAACAGGTTTCTATCAGTGGGCTCCAAAGCATTGTCAATAATCCTATTTGAGAAGCCGAAGAAACCTAGGGCGTGCTCGGCGATTGACTCTGCGACGACTACTTCCATATCGGAGTCTACCTTGCTTCTGATTGCAGAAGTAAGTTGT
>MDTB01169576.1_pt1 | contig 22702 bp, 19 predicted proteins | sample 811161 | NCBI WGS metagenome assembly MDTB01 (sample SAMN05326650, study PRJNA326480) | marine metagenome | isolation source: seawater | place: Mediterranean Sea | collected 2009 | reverse complement strand
ATCTCTCATCGATATCTCTATTCATTAATAAACCGTGGTGAAGACCTATTATATAGTTCATTGACCAAATCCCAGAGCCCCCACTTTTACTTTTATGTAGTGACTGATAACCACTCAAAACTATTGGTAGAAAACCGAACTGAGTTGGTAATTCTTTTTCTTTAATAAGCTCATCAATGAATTTATACTTCGAATTCTTTTGGTCAAGAAAATAGGCTAAAGTTTTTGATTCTTTTTTTAGCGCTTTAAATGGTTTTGGAGCATCTTTCCAACCCCTAACAGTTTTTGACGATGATGCTTCTATATTTTTTACATCAAAAAAGGTGTAATCATTCAAAGATTGAGCATTTATTAACCAATAATTGCTAATTAAAAAAACAATACTTAATAGAATGGGATTGGACACATTATAAATTTGTAAGAATTTAAGATGTAATCTCATTTAATACCAAAATCTTTTTAACACCTACCAATGGAAAAGACACACCTTCTCAACTTTAAAATAATTCTATATTTCCTTTTGTTATCCCTCTTAGGTAAGAATAATTTGAATGCACAGGACATTCAAGAATGGCAAAATAAAATAATCCTTGAAGAAAAAATTAATCCTCAAGATTCCATTAAATGGGAAAAGGGCACCCTTATTAATTTAGGATTTAACAGAGTTGGGTTATACAACTGGTCAGCCGGAGGGCAAAACTCAATGTCAATTCAAAGTTTTATAAATAGCTTTTTAAAATATAGATACAAGAATACTAATTGGGAAAATCAACTAACTATATCTTTTGGAATTTTGAGGTCTGGCTACAGTAATGATATTCCTTGGTTAAAAAATGACGATAGAATTGAACTGACATCAAAGTTTGGTAAAAAAACATCTACTAAATGGGATTATTCTGCCTTGTTTAACTTCAGAACTCAATTTACTTATGGATATAACTCTGCTGAAGAACTAAATGAAAAAAACTACTTTTCTTCTTTTTTATCTCCTGCTTTTCCCCTACTTGCACTTGGTTTAAATTATAACGGTAGTGAAAACTTGTCTTGCTTTGTTTCTCCTGCAACTTTTAAATCCACTATAGTATTAGACGACTCCTTATCAAATGTTGGAGTTTTTGGCGTCAAACCGGGTGAAAATATAAGAATGGAAGCAGGTGGATACATGAACTTATCCTATACTCAAAATGATTTATTTCAAATCAAAGATTTGAATTTTAAAACAAACTTAACCTTATTTAGTAATTATATCGAAAACCCATTAAACATTGATATTACCTGGGAAACTTTGAGTTCAATTAAGCTCAGAAAATTAATTAGCTTAACTTTTTCAACTTACCTCATCTATGATGATGATATTAAATTAGCTAGATACAATAAAGATGGTTCTGCCATATATCTCCTTGACGATAATGGAAACCCATTTACTGATGATGAAGGCAACCCTATTCAAAAAAAAGGAGCAATTACACAGTTTAAGGAAGCTTTCTCTCTTGGGTTAATGTTTAAGTTCTAAAAACTTAAGTTTATTTTAAGACTTCAACCGTTAAGGAGTCTTCCGTTTTAGTGACTTTAATAAGGTTTTGTTTGCCCAAAGACTTAATGCCTTTATCCCACTGTTTATTTGAAAGCTCTGATAAATTTTTTAAGTCCATTAAGTCCATTGATTTTTTATCGGAAATAATTTCATATATTTTCTTTTCATTATCATTCAAATCAGTTGAGCTTTCTAAATCCCATACTTCGGGTTTCATCTGAGGAAAAAATAAGACTTCCTGTATGGAAGGTTGATTGCACAAAAACATCACTAATCTATCAATTCCAATTCCCATTCCTGAAGTTGGAGGCATACCATATTCGAGAGCTCTAACAAAGTCAAGATCAATAAACATTGCTTCATCATCTCCTTTTTCAGCTAATTTTAACTGGTGTTCAAACCTTTCTTTTTGGTCAATTGGATCATTTAACTCAGAATAAGCATTGGCTAATTCTTTACCATTCACCATTAGCTCGAATCTTTCCGTAAGATGCGGATTGTCTCTATGTTTTTTGCATAAAGGAGACATCTCAACAGGATAATCAGTAATAAATGTAGGCTGAATGTAATTGCCTTCACATTTTTCGCCAAAAATTTCATCAATTAATTTGCCTTTACCCATTGAGCTGTCAAATGGAACTTCCAATTTTTTACAAGTTTCTATTAATTGTTCTTGATTCATGTTGGCAATATCAATTCCAGTATGCTCTTTAATTGAGTCAATCATTGAAATTCTTTTGAATGGCTTTTTAAAACTTACCATGTTATCTCCAATCTGAAGCTCTGTAGTCCCTAAAACTTCTAAACAAATTGTTTCTAACATTTGCTCAGTAAATTCCATCATCCATATGTAGTCTTTGTAAGCAACATAAATCTCCATTTGGGTAAATTCAGGATTATGTGTCCTGTCCATACCCTCATTTCTAAAATCCTTAGCAAACTCATAAACTCCTTCAAAACCACCCACGATGAGTCTTTTTAAATAAAGTTCGTTTGCTATCCTCAAATATAGAGGGACGTCTAAAGCATTATGATGAGTAATAAACGGACGAGCTGCTGCTCCGCCAGGAATACTTTGTAAAATCGGTGTTTCCACTTCTAAATAATCTTTGCTGTTCAAAAAATTTCTCATCGAAGAAATGATTTTTGAACGTTTTACAAAAGTCTCTTTAACATTTTCATTAACTATTAAATCAACATATCTTCTTCGATACCTTAACTCTGGGTCCACAAAAGCATCATATATATTCCCCTCTTGATCTTTCTTGCCCAGCGGTAAGGGCTTGAGAGCTTTACTTAAAACATGAAACTTTTCAACGTTGATTGAAGTTTCTCCAACCATTGTTTTGAAGACTTTCCCCTCAACTCCAATAAAATCTCCTAAATCAAGCCATTTTTTAAAAACATCATTGTACATGGATTTATCTTCTCTAGGACAAATATGATCTCTATTGAAATAAACTTGAATTTTTCCTTTGGAGTCCATTAGATCCCCAAAGCTAGCTTTCCCTTGAATTTTTCTTCTGACTAATCTTCCCGCTAAAGTAACTGACTCTCCATCAATAAAATTATTGATAATATCATTAGAATAATGAGTGCTTTTGAATTCTTCTGCTGGAAAAGGGTTGATGCCGTAATCAATTAGTTTTTGTAGACTATCTCTCCTAATTAGCTCTTGTTCTGAAAGCATTAATTGGTATATTTATCTAACAAGAATACTAGCTGAAGCAACAGTAGATTCCAGGGGATTGATACAAAGAACAGGAATCTTAAGCTTATTGGCAATAATTTCTTGTTGATAAGAACTTCCTAGAACGCCCATTAAGGAGTTGCTCTGTAAATTCATTATAGAAATTAAATCAGCGTCAATTTCTTTTGAAAGCTTAAATATCCCTTCGGTTAAACTATCTCCTTTATTTACAACATGAGTAGTGAACTTAACATTTTTACCTTTCAGATACTTGGCTGCCCAAGCTCTATTTGCTTTTAATTTGTTATTCAAAAACTCATCAGACTCATTTGGAGTTATTAAGTGAACTTCCGAATCAAAATAAACAGCCATACTAGCTACCATTTCAAGTTTTTGTTTAGTCTCTTTATTTAAGTCTAAGGGAACTACGATGCTATCATATCCTGTTTCGTTCATTAGTTGGTCCTGAACAACAATAAAAGGAACGGATGAATTAGTAATTACTTTTAGAGCGTGACTTCCAGTAATTTTTTGCCATCCACTTGCACCGTGGGTGCCCATAAATATTAGGGAAACACCTAGTTCGGATGCTGCATCACCAATATCATCAAAAATATTACCAACTCTTACTATTGATTTAACATCAATATTTTCATTTAATGATTTTGCTAACTCCACTTCATTGATCAAAGCTTGGTTTGCCTTTGAGATGTCTTCTTTGTCTTTCACCACATTTAGAAGTATTACTTCAGCTGACATAAGAGATCCAAGCTTTACAGCATGTTGAATTGCTGAATGTGCTTCTTCAGTAAAATCTGTTGGTACTAATAATTTAGTCTTCATAATTAATGCTTATAAATATTTTGCAAATGTAAAACTATTGTGAGTAATATGTTTAATAAATCTTCAGAAAAACTATGCTGTTTTTTCCTTCAATACTTTTTCAGATTCAAGAATGCTATCATCAGAGGAAGAAATATCTTTAAGAACAGCTCCCATTTTACAATTTCCTGAGAAAATTGCCCCTGGTTCAATAGATAATTTGTTTGTTGAAATCTCTCCCTGAAGTTTTGCAGTATTTTTAAGTGATAGTAACTCATCTACTTCAATTACTCCATTTAACTTACCTTCGAGATCTGCATTTTTACAATAAACATTGCCATCTATTTTACCGGTTGGTCCTAGCACTAATCTACCCTTAACACTAATAGTACCTTTAACGTAACCATCAATTCGAATGTTGGAATCAGACTTGATGTCACCTTCAATTGCAGTTCCTTCAACTATTCTATTCAATCTTTCTGGTGATTGATTACCATTACCATAGTTAGCCATATTATTTTTTTCTGATTTGAATACCATAAAAAATTTTATGCAAATATATAAAAAAGGATCTTTATTTAGTTATAGATAAAACTCATTGAAAAAAAGTTTATAATTCTCTATTTTTTTCTCTAAGTACATTTCTTTTAAATTATGGGGACTTAATATAAAAAAATCTTTGTTTTTATAACTCTTAACTGGGCCTTTATTTACTTTGAATGCAACGTAATAATCCATTGCTTCTTTTGCATCTTTAAACATTTTAACCATAATCATTTGATCTGATGTATTTAAAAATTTGTTTGAAGTCTTTAATCTTTTTGAAGAAAACGAAGCCATATTCAAATCAGCTACACTGTTTTTTGCTTTATTGATGTCAAAAGACCCTTTTGGGACAAATAAAATGAAAAAATGAACCGTATCAGGATTATACACAAATTTCCATTTTTGTTTTTCAAAAGCGGATTGAGCACTATTAATTTTTAGCTTTTTTAAAATTTGTATTGCTTGTTCTCCTTTGTCTGAGCCTTGACAATTGTTAGCTACTAATTTTAAAGTTTTAATGATTTGACTATTTGATGAGTCCTTGAGTCTGTTAAATTTCCCTTGAGCATAAGCCTTTAATAAACCATAATCGCAAAATAATGGGTTTAAAGAGTCTTGTATTTTTTTATCGCACTGTTCGATTACCCAATTATAATCTCCCAATGAATATTTAGAATATAATTCATGATAGCTTTCTTTTTCAGCTTTCAATTTTTTTTGTTCTTCTGTTACATTTCCATTACCCAAAATTAGTTTGGCATATTTACTTTTTGGGTATTTATATAACAGCAAATCTTTCATTTGCTTTTTTTCTGAAGTATTAGAAAGATGCTCATGAATTCTGTACAGTTCATACGCAGATGCTACAGCTTCTGTTCGTGGTTGATAATTTGCTAATACTCTTTTAAAATAAATTTTTGCTTGTTTTAAATTTTCTGTTTCGTAATGATGGGTAAGTCCCAAATTAAAAAGAGAAGCTAAAATGGAGTCCTTCATGGTTTCTTTTTTCTCTAAGTTGTCGCATGGTAGTTCTCCCAACATTTGTTCATAAATCGCATTAGATTCACTATTGTTTTCCGTTAATTCTTCTTCGGAAATAATGGAAGACTTTTTTGCAGACCTTCTCCAGTTATCTTCCAATGCCCTTTCTCCCCATTTTAAATCAAATTCTTTTTTTCCTCTTTCAAGCATTGTTGCGTCCCAGAAAAAAATAGTTTGACTCAGAACACTGTTAGAACTAGGCATGGGTAAGTTTTGGTTAGTTGATGCTAATAAATCATTTTCTTGTTGTCTCTCTTTTTCTTCTTCAATTGCATCTATAACTTCAAATATTTTTTCCATTCGCTGATCTTCAGGCAATGCACAAATTCGAAATATGCTATCATTAAAATTAATGGTCTCTAAATTCAAAAAAATCTTTTTAAGTAATTTATGTTTTTTGTCAATCTCATGTTTTGATTCAAGTTTGGGAGGGATAATTTTTTGTATGGAATCGTAATAATAAAAAGCGTTCGTGTAGTTTGGCTTTGTATAATACCAATCTCCCATTCTTTTTAATGATTTTATTTTTTGTTCGGTATTTGTTTGGCTAACATTAATTGATGTTTGTAAATTTTCTACAGCTAATTTTTCATTTTTATCTTTAAATTCTATTTCAGCTAAAGCATAATAAATTTGATCAAAATACTCAATGTTTTTATCGTCCTTAAGCATCTTAAGGAGCTGAGATTTTATGGCTTTTGTTTGACCTCCACTAAAAGATAAAGCTCTATTGATTTTTGCCTGAAAAGCCATTTCATATTCTGGATTTCTTTCTACTACTTGTTGATAATAGGTTGAGGCTTTAAAATTGCCATCTTTATGATAAAGCTGTGCTAGTATATAAATTAGCCTAGTTTTAAATGCCTTTTTATATTTTAGTTCTATCGTTTGCTCCAAAGTGGCTATGGCTAATTCTCTCTTGTTATTTCTCAGGTACAAATCTGCTAAAGTGGGATATACATTATTTATTATGGTTGAGGGTAATTCTGGCTCTTTTTGCTCCAAATAATCAATCCTTTGTTCATAATTGAAAAATAATTTTACCTTTTCTTGAAATTTTAATCTTTCTTTTTCTTTAGGTAATTCTATTAATTGTTCGTCTCTTTTATTAATTAGAGAAACTAATATTTCTTCTGCCTCATCATATGCACCCATTTCAATAAGCACTTTAGCTTGCCAATATATACTTTCATAAAAAGTGTTTTGAGTTGGGTAATGGCTTTCTATGTATTGAAAAATTTTCAATGCTTTCGCCAATTCTTTTTTATAAAATTTTGTTCTAGCGATGGTTAACCAGTTATCATCAATCCATTTACACCATTCTTTATTTCTATTTCTTCCCTTTTTTGCATGTGGCATTCTATGTCTATAAATAACCAACTCACATTTCCCAGCGGCAGTATCCATTGGAGAATACCAGCTTTTAGACTGCTCTATACTAGGTAATGGATAAATTGGTAAAATTTTACTGTAATTCTCTTTTCTTTTTTCTTTAAATTCCTGATAGGTAAGTTTGATTATTTCATTGGCATTGAAAAACCCATTGTATTTGGCGTGCATATTGTGAAACCCTCTACTAACAATTGTGTTTTTTTCAGTTGAGCAGGAGATGAAAATCACCAAAATAATATATAATATATGTACTTTATTTATTTTCATTTGTTTTGAAAGGCATGCAATATTAACAACAAACCATAAAACTTATTGCATCAATACCAATTAATGCCCTTTAAATTTGAAGAGTTGATTTGATTAATTTTAAGATATTTGTAATAATTAGTGACTAATGGCATTGAAAAAAAAAGAAAATCGAATCAGAAAATGGCTAACAGGTTTTCAAGAAAAACGAAGAATAGTCGTTTTAGATTTTGATAGTTTTGAAGAAAGAAGAAATTACACTACTTCAAAGTTTTCAATCTTCATCCTTTTTACTTTTACTGCAATTGTGTCTTCTTTAATAATTTTTCTACTTATCTCTTCTACACCTTTAAAAAAATTAATCCCAGGTTATCCAAATCCTATTGAACAGAAGGCCCTTTTAGATAAAAATATTGCTCTTGATCAAAAATTAAATGAACTTATTATTAAAACCGAAAAAGAAGAAAAATACCTTAATAATGTCCAACAAATATTAAATGGAACCGTTCCTTCAAATGATCAAGACACAAGCTTGGAAAAATTCAAATCTGTAAAGTCCAACCAAAAAGATGAAATTTCTTCTTCTGAGAAGTCTCTCAGAGAAAAAGTAACAAATAGAGAAAAATATGACTTAGATATAATACCAGGAGGATCACTCAAAAGTGAGGTTTTACCAGAACTATTACTCTTCCCACCTATTAACGGTGAAATAACAAATGAAATGAATATTTCCTCAGGCCACTTTGGTGTTGATGTAATAGCACCTAAAAATGAAGCAGTTGTAGCGATTTTAAAAGGAACAGTAATTTATCAAAACTGGTCTCCTACTGATGGGCATGTGATTCATATTCAACACAAAAAGAATCTTTTATCCATATATAAACACAACTCAGAAGTTCTAAAAAATACTGGAGAATTTGTTGATGCAGGTGAGCCAATAGCCATTGTAGGAAACAGCGGTGAGCATTCTACAGGCCCTCACTTACATTTTGAATTATGGCACAATGGCTATCCCATTGACCCAGAAATGTTCATCAATTTTGAATAAAGTTTTTTTCTTAGACTCATTATCCGTAGATTTGCGAGCTATTTTTAAGGAATGAAAGGATTAAATGAATTTTGTATCCCTTTTTCGAGTTTAAAACTTGGGAGTAATTCATTTCAAAATAAAATAGGAAAAACGTTCTTTGAAGCTTTTAATTATTCCAATCCACACGATTGTGATATTGATGTCAAAATTGATTTCAGAAAAGAAATTCATTTAATGGATATTCGAGTAGAATACAGCGGAACAACAAATGTATCTTGTGATCGTTGTCTTTCTAATATGAAATTAACTATTAATGGAAGTTTTAATAGTTTAATAAAGTTTGAACATGTTGAAAATGAATTGATTAAAGAAGGGGTTATTTATCTTCCTTATGAAAGTTATGAATTTAATGTGGCCCCAATAATTTTTGAGGATTACTTACTGAACTTCCCTAAAAGAAATGTTCATCAAAAACAAGACTGTGATTCTAAACAACTTGAACTTGTTTTAAAATACACAAAAAAACAGGAAGAAAACTGTGAAGATCCAAGATGGGATGCTTTGAAAGCGTTAAAGAATAAAAAATTATAGAAAAATATTATATTTATAAGTTATGGCACATCCTAAACGTAAGACATCTAAAACTAGAAGAGATAAGAGAAGAACTCATTATACTGCTTCATCTCAACAGCTAGCCACTTGTCCGACAACTGGTGAAACTCATCTATACCACAGAGCTCACTGGTCTGAAGGTAAACTTTACTATAAAGGAAAAGTAGTAATGGAAAAAGAAACAGCCCTTTAATTAACTATTTTCTTTTGAGAATTGGGTTAGATATTATGGGCGGTGACAACGCTCCTCAAGCAACTTTAGAAGGTGCTTACCTTGCGACAAAAACGCTTAATAATAAAGCCAAAATTGTTTTATTTGGGGACAAGGAATTGGCCTTAAATTGGTTTTCAGAAAATAATATTGATCCATCCCTATTTGATTTCGTTCATACAGATCAAACCATTGAAATGAATGAGCATGCCACAAAGGCACTCAGAAAAAAACCCAACAACAGCATTTCTGTAGGTTTCAAGGCTTTAAGAGATAAAGACATAGATGTTTTCTCAAGCGCTGGAAATTCTGGAGCCATGTTGGTTGGAAGTATGTTCTCTATCGGACCAATTAAAGGAGTGATTAGACCAAGTATTACTTCTGTACTTCCCAAGGAAAATGGTTCTGTAGGATTAATCCTAGATGTTGGGGTAAATGCTGACTGTAAACCTGATGTTCTTTTTCAATTTGCTATTCTTGGAAGTCTTTTTGCAGAAAATATATACAAAATCAAAAAACCAAAAGTTGGCTTATTAAATATTGGTGAAGAAAAAGGCAAAGGAAACCTATTGACTCAATCTGCTTATGAACTATTAGAAGATAACGACGATATTAATTTTATTGGCAATGTAGAGGGTCGTGATTTATTCAACAACAAAGCAGATGTCATTGTTTGCGATGGCTTCACTGGAAACGTTGTCCTTAAACAAGCTGAATCTTTTTATGAGTTGATAACCAAGCGAAAACTAACAGATAGTTATTTTGATCGATTTAACTATGAAATATATGGTGGTACTCCAGTGCTCGGTCTTGATGGTAATGTTTTGATGGGACACGGGATAAGCAACAGCACAGCCATAAAAAATATGCTTTTACTAGGTAAAGACCTGATTAATTCACAACTTACGTCAAAAATAAAAACTGCATTCAAATGAATAAAATCAATGCCGCTATCACAGCTGTACATGGTGAAGTTCCTGAAAAAGTTCTTTCTAATAAGGACTTAGAGCAAATGGTTGACACCAATGATGAATGGATTGTTTCCAGAACTGGTATCAAAGAACGTAGAATTATTGAAGATGGACAAACGCTTTCTGATCTAGGAGCCAAAGTTGTCATGGAAATTTGTAAAAAGAGAGGAATTTCTCCTCTTGATATTGACATGATACTAGTTGGAACTGTTACTTCTGACCATCGTTTCCCAAGTACCTCTAATTTAATTTGCGATAAAAGCGGAGCTACCAATGCCTGGGGATATGATTTAAGTGCTGCATGCTCTGGGTTCCTATATACCTTAGTTACTGGTCAGCAATTTGTGGAGGCCGGCAGGTATAAAAAAGTCATTGTAATTGGAGGAGATATCATGTCTTCAATTGTTAGTTATAAAGATAGAAATACCTGCATCATCTTTGGCGATGGGTGTGGAGGTGTTCTTTTAGAGGCAAACGATGAGGGGAATGGTATTATAGATTCCGTATTAAAAGCTGATGGTTCTGGCAAGGAATTTTTAAATCAGAAATTAGGCGGTTCTGCATTTCCAATTAATAAAGATAATGTAGGACATCCAGATATGTATGTGTACCAAGAAGGTAGGTCTGTTTTCAAATTTGCAGTAACTAATATGGCCGATGTTTCCGCAGAAATAATGGAAAGAAATGATTTAACTGGAGATGACGTAAATTGGTTAGTTCCTCATCAAGCTAATTTAAGAATCATTGATGCTACTGCAAATCGTATGGGTCTAACTAAAGAGAAAGTGATGATTAATATTGAAAAATATGGTAACACTACTTCTGCAACTATACCATTATGCCTCTGGGAATGGGAAAAAAAGTTAAAAAAGGGAGATAATATTGTATTAGCTGCATTTGGAGGTGGGTTTACTTGGGGAAGCGTCTTTTTAAAATGGGCTTATTAACTTTTTTCGCTCTTCCATTGAATTATTATTATTTTAGCTAATCATTTATTAATATATATTATGGACATTAATGAAATTCAGGATTTAATCAAATTTGTTGCCAAAGCTGGAGTCAACGAAGTTGAAATCGAAAAAAAAGATTTTAAAATTGTCATCAAGTCTGACTATTTAGCCAAAAAGAAAACTAATTTTAAAGAAGAAACTACAATTGTTCAACAGCAAATTCCGATGGTTAATGCTCCAGTTCCGGCAGCTCCTGCTGCTGCTCCTGCTGTAGCTCCTTTAGCCGAAAAAGATGAAGTAAAGCAAGAAGACAATAGTAATTTAATTACTGTCAAAGCTCAAATGATTGGGACTTTCTACAGAGCTGCAGGGCCAGACAAAGACCCTTTTATTCAGGTTGGCTCAGTGGTAAAACCCGGCGACAAGCTTTGTATCATTGAAGCAATGAAATTATTTAATGAAATTGAGTCTGAAGTTTCTGGTAAAATTGTCAAAATTTTAGTGGATGACATTTCACCCATTGAATTTGATCAACCATTATTTTTGGTTGACCCATCATAATCAACAGAAAAAACCAACCTATGTTTAAAAAAATTCTAATTGCAAACAGGGGAGAAATAGCGCTTAGAGTTATTAGAACCTGCAAAGAAATGGGCATTAAAACTGTTGCTGTTTACTCCACTGCGGATAAAGATAGTCTTCATGTAAAGTTTGCAGATGAAGCTGTATGTGTAGGTCCTGCGTCAAGTACTGAGTCGTACTTAAAGATTCCAAATATAATTGCTGCAGCAGAAATAACCAATGCTGATGCCATTCATCCTGGTTACGGTTTCCTTTCTGAAAATGCTAATTTTTCAAGGATTTGTGATGAGCATGACATAAAATTTATTGGGGCTTCACCTGAAATGATTGATTCTATGGGAGATAAAGCTTCTGCAAAAGCAACAATGCTAAAAGCTGGTGTTCCGTGTGTTCCTGGGTCTCCAGGATTACTTAAGGACCTCAGCCATGCCAAAGTAACTGCTAAAAAAATTGTATACCCTGTAATGATTAAAGCTACTGCTGGTGGTGGTGGAAAAGGAATGAGAATTGTTTGGGGAGAAGATGAAATGGAAGAACATTGGACTTCTGCAAGACAAGAATCAAAAGCTGCTTTTGGGAATGATGGGATGTACATGGAAAAATTTATTGAAGAGCCACGCCACATAGAAATTCAAATTGCAGGTGATAAATATGGTAATGCATGCCATATGTCAGAAAGAGATTGTTCTATTCAAAGAAGACATCAAAAATTGGTAGAAGAAACACCTTCTCCTTTTATGACTTCAAGGTTGAGAAAAGCAATGGGTAGAGCTGCGGTTAAAGCTGCAAAGGCTGTTAAATATGAAGGTGTTGGAACTGTTGAATTTTTAGTTGATAAAAATAGAGATTTTTACTTCATGGAGATGAATACAAGAATTCAAGTTGAGCATACCATAACAGAAGAGGTGATCAATTATGATTTAATAAAGGAACAAATCAAATTAGCAGCAGGAGAAAAAATAACTGGTAAAGAGTTTATCCCCCAAATGCACGCTATTCAATGTCGAATTAATGCCGAAGATCCTGAAAAAGACTTCAGGCCATCTCCTGGAAAAATTACCAACTATCACGAGCCAGGTGGACATGGGATTAGACTTGACACCCATGTTTATGCAGGTTATGTTATTCCTCCTTATTATGATTCCATGATTTCTAAGTTAATCACTGTCGCTCAAACAAGAGATGAAGCAATTCTTAAGATGAAAAGAGCCTTGGAAGAATACATTATTGAAGGAATTAAAACCACTATTCCTTTTCACCAACAGCTTTTACAAGATGAAAAGTTCCTAGCTGGTGATTTTACAACCAAGTTTATGGACGATTTTGAATTCAAACTATAAAGTCTAAAGATTCAATATCTTATTTATTATTTGGCTGACAATCTCAATATTTGGAACGCCATCAATTACCAAACTAAGCTGATTCTTTTTTTCTTTAAGCTGAACATCTTTTTTATGTTTTTGAACAAAATTTAAAACACCAGAAAAGGAAGGAGATTCAAAATACTTTGGCTGCTTTGAAGTAAATTTCCCTACCATTTTATTATTCTTAATTATCAATTTTTCAAATCCAATCTTTTTTGCTTTTTCTCTGATATCAATTGTACTAATTAAGTCTAAAGTCTCACCTGGGATTTCACCAAACCTGTCTTTTAACTCCAACTTGAACTCTTCAATATCTGGAGCTGCTTTTAATTGATCTAATTTTTTGTAAAGATTTAGTCTTTCGTTAATTTGATTTACATAGTCGTCTGGGATAATCAAAGACATATCGGTTTCTAAAATACAATCTTGCACAAAAGGCTTATCCTTTAACTCTTCTTTAAAAATTTCTTTAAACTCATTTTCTTTGAGTTCTAATATAGCTTCGTCTAAAATCTTTTGATATGTATCAAATCCAATGTCATTTATAAATCCGCTTTGGTTTGCTCCAAGAAGATCTCCTGCTCCTCTTATATCTAAATCTCTCATAGCAATATTAAATCCACTTCCTAAATCTGAAAACTGTTCAATTGCTTGAAGTCTTTTTCTGGCCTCAGTAGACAAGTGCTGAGGCGGTGGGGTAAATAAATAAGCAAATGCTTTTTTATTTGAACGCCCAACTCTTCCTCTTAACTGATGCAAATCGCTTAATCCAAAATGATTTGCATTATTAATGATTATAGTATTTGCATTAGGAATATCGATGCCTGACTCAATGATGGTTGTGGCTACTAAAACATCATATCTACCATCCATAAAATCTAAAATAACTGCTTCCAGTTTTTTTCCTTCCAACTTACCATGGCCTATTGCAATTCTCGCATTTGGACACAAACGTTGGATCATTGCGGCAACTTCATTAATGTTTTGAACCCTATTATGCACAAAGAATACTTGACCCTCTCTATCTATTTCATAATTAATAGCCTCTCGAATGGTTATTTCAGAAAAAGTTTGAACAACAGTGTCAACAGGAAATCTATTTGGTGGTGGAGTATTAATTATGGAAAGATCCCTAGCATTCATTAAGCTAAATTGAAGGGTTCTAGGTATTGGTGTTGCTGTGAGTGTAAGGGTATCTATATTTACCTTTAAGTTTTTAAGCTGGTCTTTTACGCCTACGCCAAACTTCTGTTCCTCATCAATAATTAGCAATCCCAAATCTTTAAAAACAACATCTTTACTAATTAGCCTATGGGTTCCAATTAAAATATCAACCTTTCCATTTTTTACTTTTTCAAGAGTTTGTTTAATATTTTTCGCTGATTTAAATCTATTAATGTAGTCTACATTGCAAGGGAAATCATGGAGTCTCTCGGCAAAAGTTTTAAAATGCTGAAAGGCCAAAACAGTAGTTGGAACTAATAAAGCAACTTGCTTATTATCAGCCACTGCTTTAAAAGCTGCTCTAATTGCAATTTCTGTCTTACCAAAACCAACATCTCCGCACACTAATCGATCCATTGGGTGTGGCTTTTCCATATCAATTTTCACTGCCTCTGTAGTGGTAAGTTGATCAGGAGTATCTTCATATTTAAATGAGGCTTCTAACTCGTTTTGCAAATAAGTATCTGGTTGAAAGTCAAAACCTTTTTGCATTTTTCTTTTGGCATAGAGCTGTATAAGGTCAAAAGCAACTTCTTTAATCTTTTTCTTTGCCTTTTGCTTAGCCATGGCCCAAGCAGATGAGCCTAATTTATTTAATGTTGGCACTGTTCCTTCTTTTCCAGAAAATTTTGATATTCTATGTAGAGAATGAATACTGACATATAGGATGTCTCCCCCCTTATAAATTAATCTAATTGCTTCTTGTTCTTTTCCCTGAGCATCTAACTTTTCAAGTCCTGAAAATTCTCCAATTCCATGGTCAATATGAACAACAAAATCACCTTTTTGTAGATTATATATTTCTTTAAGGGTAAAAGTTTCTTTTGATTTTGCAATGATCTTTTTAGTGCTAAAACGGTGGTATCTTTCAAAAATTTGATGGTCAGTAAAAACTACTATTTTTTCTTTATGATCAATAAAACCTTCGTGAATTCCAAGAGAAATAAAATCACATAAGTTTTCTTGACCTAAATCATCAAAGATTGCATTCAATCTTTTTATTTGGGAATCTTGCTCAGAGCATATAAAAATTTTATAACTATCCTCCTTCCATTGATTAAGTTGGTTAACTAATAGTTCGAAGTTTTTATTGAATGATGGTTGAGGGACGCAACTGGCAACAATTGCCTTTGAATCCTTAGATTTTAAAGTTCTATTCCACTCAATTATGGTATACTCTCTAAGTTTTTTTGAAAAATCTAAAGGGGCTAAATACATTTCAATAGGAAGTAAAAGCCCTTGCTTATCTTTAATTTTGTTAAAAACTTTATTAGCCGTTTCAAATCCCAATTCCATTTTTTTTTGAGCAACTTCAAGATCTTTTCCCCAAATAGTAGTTTGCTTTGGCAGATGAGATAAGAAGGAAACTCTATTATTAGAGAAATTTATATTGGGAACAATCTTAATTCTTTGATGTGTTACAATTGAAAGCTGATCAACCGGATTAAACTCTCTTAACGAATCAATTTGATCTCCAAAAAGTTCGATCCTATATGGTAATTCGTTACTGTAAGAAAAAACATCTATAATTCCTCCCCTTACGGCAAATTGACCTGGTTCATATACGTGGTCTACCTTATCAAAAGACATCTCTATGAGTAATTCATTTAATAAGTCCAACTCCAGATCTTCTGAAACGCTCAATGAAATGTTATTTTCTTCAAATCTCTTTTTATCAATTACTTTCTCTACAATAGCTTCTGGATAAGTAACTACCAATAGTTTTTTTCTTTGTTTTGATAAAGCATCTATTACTTCCGTTCTCTGTAAGACACATGTAGGATCAGGGTCAATAATTTGATATGGTCTCCTGTAGGATGCAGGATAAAAAAGTAAAGTGGTTCCTCTTTCTTTATTGAAAATATTTTCTAAGTCATTGAAAAAATAAAGTGCTTCTTCCTTGTCTGGTAATACAAATAAATGATATCCATTAGCTTGTTGAACTACTGCATGGGATAAAAAAGAAAGGTACGAACCAGCGGAATTTTCAATTGAAATTAACGATTCATTTAATATGGCTGAAAGGGTACTATTTACAGCACTAGATTTTAAAAAAAAATTTCTGAAATAATCAGTGAGCACCGTGTAGCATTTGTTCTAATTTGTCAATCATATTTTTTGAACCCACAAAAAATGGTACTCTTTCATGTAACTCTTTAGGTTGAATTCCCATTATTCTTTCTGACTCAGAAATTGCTCTGCCTCCAGCCTGTTCAATAATAAGTGCTAAGGGAGAACACTCATAAGTTAATCTTAACTTACCATTAGGCGCACTGTTAGTAGAAGGGTACAAATAAACACCCCCTTTTATAAGGTTTCTATGAAAATCTGCAACTAATGATCCAATGTATCTTGAACTATAGGCTTCTTTTGATGAAGATTGGTCATCAAGTTGGCAAAATTTTATGAAATCAACTACTGGTTTTTTAAAAGAAGATACATTACCCTCATTTACTGAGTAAATTTTGCCATTCTCTGGAATTTTCATATTGGGATGTGATAAGAAAAAAACACCAATACCAGGATCAAAGGTAAATCCATTCACACCGTTTCCAGTTGAATATACAAGCATTGTAGAAGATCCATAAATAATATATCCAGCGGCAACTTGTTGGTCTCCTGATTGAAGAAAATCCCTCATTTCAACTCTTTCACCCAATTTACTTTTCCTTTTAAAAACACTAAAAATAGTTCCAACAGAAACATTAACATCAATATTTGAAGACCCATCTAATGGATCAATTAATACCACATATTTAGCATCGTTATTTACTCTATCATCAAATGCGATATAAGAATCATTTTCTTCAGAAGCAACTCCACAAATAACTCCTCTTGCAGAAAGAGCATTAATAAATTTTTCATTTGCAAAAACATCTAATTTCTGCTGGTCCTCACCTTGGATATTTTCTAGACCAGATGAACCTAGAATTTCTTTGGCTAAGCCAGCCTTATTTATATGATGACTAACAATTTTTGAAGCCAATTTTATAGCACTTAAAATTTTTGATAATTCCCCCGATGATCCTGGAAAATTACTTTGCGATTCAACTATAAATTCACCTATTGTTACATTTTTCATCATTGGATTTTTTGCAAATATCTCTTTTTTTATGGTTATAGAATAGGCCAGTATTAATATTTAAATCAAACTAATGAAAATTAAAATATAACCAACAAAAAAACTACGTTAAACAAATTATGTTTTGATTAATCTTTTCTTAGATTTGTTAAACAAAATAAAATTTTAAACTTATAATAATTTAACAAATGAGACAAAAAATAAATTTAAATGAACTTAGACAAACTAAGGACAGTTACTATGTTGTTCCAAAGTTCAATAAAACTAAATCCTTAAATCAAATAATTACTGACTTTAACTCAAATGGCAATCAAACCAAATTTGATATCAATCAAGTTAGACAATTCCTATCATTTATTAAAGAAAAAGGATATGAATTAAGACAATAAAAAAATTTAAATATTTACCTTAGTGTTGTTTATACACTAATTATTTATATATTTAATCTTCTTAATTTAATTTTATTGTGAAATGGTAAAAAAAAGAACTCTTAATGAACTAAGGCAAACAAAAGATTCTGTTTATAAAGTGCCAAAACAAGTTGATTCCAAAAATTTAGAGTTTGTGGTAAATGAATTTAACTCTGAGAGTGAAGAAAATAACTTTGAACTTAACGATATCAAAAAATTTTTTAGATTTCTAAAATCAAAAGGTTATAGGTTTTAATGATAAAATCAAAATTTAAAACATTTTTTAAGCAATAAAAATTTGAAGTATATTATAGGAAGTAAAATAAATTTTTTAGTTCTGTTCATAACAGTTTGCTTTCTACTTATATATAATGAACCTTATTCCTTTTCAGAAGAAAACCTTTCGCTTATAAACAAAGCCGATACTGCATGGATGATTGTTGCCTGTGCATTTGTTTTGCTAATGACACCAGGACTGGCTTTCTTTTATGGTGGAATGGTGAATACTAAAAATATTATCTCAACAATGCTTCAAAGTTTTGTTGCTCTCGGTGTTATCAGCATTGTGTGGGTGATCGTTGGGTTTAGTCTCGCTTTTGGAGATAGTTACTATGGAATTATTGGTAACCCAATGACATACCTTAACTTCCAAAACGTAACTTTAAGTCCAAATGCAAATTTTGGACCAACCATACCGTTTTTACTTTTTGCTTTCTTTCAGTTAAAATTTGCAATTATTACTCCAGCTATAATTTCTGGTAGTTTTGCTGAAAGAATCCGTTTTAGAAGTTATATATTATTTATGTTACTTTTTACGCTTTTTATATATTCTCCATTAGCGCACATGACTTGGCACCCAGAAGGAATTTTCAGACAATGGGGAGTTCTTGACTTTGCGGGGGGTACTGTTGTACACATGTCTGCTGGTCTTGCAGCATTATCGGGAGCTTATTATTTAGGAAAGAGAAAAAAAATTGATGCAAAACCTGCCAATATTCCTTTTATAATATTGGGAGCTGGGCTATTGTGGTTTGGTTGGTTTGGCTTTAATGCAGGTTCTGCACTAGGATCAAACATTGATGCAGTCATAGCCTTTGCAAACACTAATTTAGCTTCAGCTACAAGTATGGTCACTTGGATTTTTTTCGATCGTTTTATGAATGGGAAAATGACAGCAATTGGTGCTTGTATTGGAGCAATTGTAGGGCTTGTTGCAATTACTCCGGCAGCTGGCTTTGTAACTTTAGACCAAAGTATTTTCATTGGCTTTGTAGCAGCAATCATTTGTAATATTTCCATAAGATTAACCAGAAAGTCTGCTGTTGATGATACTTTAGATGTTTTTGCAAGCCACGGTGTAGGCGGTATTGTTGGAATGATTATGACGGCTGTGTTTGCTAATGAAAGTGGCTTAATAAATGGCGAAACAGAAACTTTTTACGCTCATTTAATTACAATCCTAATTGTTGCTGTATTTACGATATTAATCAGCTATCTAATTTATAAACTTGTTGATTTAATAATGCCGCTAAGAGTCAGAGAAGATCAAGAAGAAAGGGGACTTGATGCCTCTCAGCATGGAGAATTATTTATGTGAAATCTTTTAATTAATTTAAATTAGCTTTATTAATCATTTTTTAATGGTATTAAATGCGCGTATTTAAATTTGGAGGAGCATCAGTAAAAGATGCCAAATCTTTTATTAATCTCAAAAACATTCTTTTAAACCAAAAGGAGGGCTTAATTGTGATTGTTTCAGCTATGGGGAAAACTACAAATAAGCTAGAAAAAATATGGGAAAACTATATTAAAAAAGATTTTGATAAAGCGACTTTAACACTTAACGAGATTATTTCTTACCACCAAGATATTTGTATAGATTTAAAACTAGATAAAAACCAAAAATTTATAAATAAATTTAATTCTCTTTGCGATGAGCTTTCTAACTTCATCTCCAAAAAAAAAGACTTTAAAACCAATAGTAGTTATGATAAAATAGTAAGTTTTGGAGAACTTTGGTCTACTACAATCTTATCGCATTTTATAGAAACCAATGGTATAAAAAACACTTGGGTTGACGCAAGAAAACTAATAAAAACTTCATCCAACTTTCAAGAGGCTAGGGTAAATTGGGATGAATCTCAAAAACTGATAAACGAAGAAATAAAGAACAATGATGATATTTATGTTTCTCAGGGATTTATTGGCTCAACATCAGATTCGCAAACCACTACTTTAGGAAGAGAGGGAAGTGATTATTCAGCAGCAATTTTTGCCTGGGCTATTGACGCCACTGAGGTTGTAATATGGAAAGATGTAGTGGGGTTATTAAATGCCGATCCAAAGCTATTTGAGCAGACTATTCAATTAAAAAAAATATCCTTCAAAGAGGCTATTGAACTTTCCTATCTTGGAGCATCCGTGATTCATCCAAAAACTATCAAGCCTTTACAGAATAAGGAAATTCCTTTAACAATTCGTTCTTTTTTAGAAACTGAAAAGGAAGGTAGTTCAATCCATATTGATGGTGAAAATGATAAAGATATTCCCTCATTTATTTATAAACCTGATCAGATTTTACTTTCAATTACCACAAAAGACTATTCATTTATTTTTGAAGATCATTTAAGTGAAATTTTCAAAGTATTTGCTGAATCTGGTTTAAAAGTCCATTTAATGCAAAATTCTGCTTTAAGCTTTTCAATATGTGGTGATATTAAGACTGCTTTAATTCCTCAACTTTTAGAAAGTCTTTCAAAAAAGTATTTAGTTAAATACAATGAAAAAGTTGATTTGCTTACTGTAAGGCATTACCAAAAATTTGATTTGCCAAAACTAGTAGCAAACCAAGAAATTTTGATTCAACAAAGAAGTCGATCAACAATAAGATATGTTTTAAGAAAATAATTGCTAATTCACCAAATTTTTATCTTTACTATTTAAATACTAAATATGCTTAAAAATTATTCTTTTTTAGTTCTAATTTCATTTGTTTTATTAATATCAAGCTGTTCAAGCGATAAAACAGATGCTATAGAAATTGATGAAAATACTCCCTCAAAAACACTATCTCCCGACCCAACTCATGGCATGAGAGCTGTTGATTTAACTGAGCATGAACTAAATATTAATCTTTTCATTCCAGAGAAGTTTTATGATGATGAAGATGGTTTGCCAAGGTTTGTAGCCCCATCAGTAAAGCATAATTTAGGTGAAGCAAGATGGGAGATTACGTTAGCTGGTGATAAGAGGTGGCATTTAGTTATTGAAGAGCTAGGTGAAGACACTAATGGAGTTGATGCTGAAATAGAAAGACTTAAAGACGTCGAGTTTTTTGATTATACTTTTGAATCTCAAACAGACAGTTCAGTTCTTTTTAATCGACTATTAAAAGCTGATAAAACAACCTTAGATACCAATAGTTTAATTCAAAGCGGTAGCTATCATTTTTATTGTAACAGAAAAATTAATGGTTTTAATTTAGTTTTTAAAAATTATGAATTGAAAGACTTTAGAAAACTAACCGTTAAAAAAATGTTGACTAGTGCTCTTTATTCTTATTAGCTTATGTTGTCTTAATTAAAGCTATCCCATAAACTTTTAAGCTCTATTGAGTTCATTAACTTTTTTGGGTCTTGACCTTTGGTTAAATGAATCTCCACTATTTTTTGTTCATTGGGCATTAAATCAAAAAAATTGTCAGAAAAATTTAGCTCGCTATTTGAAGTAATATGTATTGCTTTTGCAAAATGTTTTGCGCTAATGTTAACTATTATTTTTTCTTCTTTTTTATCATAATAGGTAGTGTGTTTTAATTCTGGAAATGAAAATTCTAAATCTTTAATTGGCTGGAAAAATATATTTTTTGAAGAAATAATATTTTCATTTTCCTTAAGTCTCAATGAATAAAAGACTTGTTTATTTTTTGTTTCTTTTTGAAGTTGATCTTTATTTATCTTCAAAACTACTGCCACTTCATTTGGCATTAACTTTACTTTTCTATTTATTATTACATTTGATTTTTTTCCTTTAAATGATCTAGAAACTATTTCTAGATTACCTTCAAATGAATTTAACTTATCTGAAACAATGGAAACCTGTAAGTTACCATCTACAAATTCATGAGTTATTATTAATTGATTAAAAGCCCTTTTCACGTTATAGTGAAGCGCCTTCCATTTTCCGTAATAATCAATACTTGACCAAGAGGCGCCAGGCCAACAATCATTAAGCTGCCAATAAAGAGAACCCATACATTTTGATTTATTTCTTCTATGAGATTCAATGCCTGTTCTGATTCCATCAGCTTGTAATATTTGACTAACATACAAAAGAGATTTGAAGTCTTTTGGGGTTGAATATTCTCTTTTCATATACTCATCAATTGTAGCATTTCCAATGCTGGAACGTTGGTGGTGTTTCATCACTTTAGAATACATCTCTTGATCTTCATTACTAGCAAATTTTTTAAAGCTCTCATATTCTGGAAAAGATTGAAAACCATACTCACTCATAAAACTTGAAATTTTATTATTAAAATTTTCAAAAGGTTCTTTTCCCCACCATACTCCCCAATAATGCGTATCGCCAGATCGATAAGATTCTGGAATTCCTTCTGAAGCACTTGGCGAAGAAGCCCAATAATCCATAGTATAATTATTTTTATTATTTAAACTTAAATCGTGGACTACTTTAGGTAAGATATTATGAAAAAGAGTGTCGTAATCGTGCCAAATTTTATCTGCAATTTTTTGCGACTGTTCTTCTATTACCGTTTGCTCCCACCCCCATCTTTTCCAAGCTGATAAATTCTCATTATTACCACACCAGAGCGCTATACAGGTGTGTTTTTTAAGACGATTAAAATTATCTATTGCCTCTATTCTAACATTTTCTAAAAAACTATTGTCTCCTGGATACATTGCACAAGCAAACATAAAATCTTGCCATACCATTAGCCCTAAAGAATCACATAATTCATAAAACATATTGTCT
>MDTB01165413.1_pt1 | contig 22705 bp, 23 predicted proteins | sample 811161 | NCBI WGS metagenome assembly MDTB01 (sample SAMN05326650, study PRJNA326480) | marine metagenome | isolation source: seawater | place: Mediterranean Sea | collected 2009 | reverse complement strand
CAAGCCAACGCTATGGTTGGCCAAAGAATTCTTCAGGAAATTGGTCAAACGGGTATGCCAGTTGTTAATGTTGCAAATGCATGCGCAACAGGAGCTACGGCTTTCAGAGAAGCTTGGATGTCTATAAAAGCAGGTATGTATGATGTAGTTTTGGCTGTTGGTGTTGAACAAATGGGTAAAGGTCTTTTAGGTGGTGCCGGCAATGGTGATGGAATACCAAAAGAAGGCCTTTTAGGCTCTGGAACAATGCCTTGTGTTTTCGCTGAAGCTGGAATGGAGCACGCTAAAGAACATGGAACTACATTTGAGCAATTTGCCAAGATTTCAGTAAAAAATCATCATCACTCAACGATGAATCCTAAAGCAATGTATCAAATTGAAACACCTTTAGATGATGTTATGAATGCTGAAATGATTTCTTATCCAAATACAAAACTTATGTGTTCAGTAAATGTGGATGGTTCTGCAGCTGCTGTTTTAATTTCTGAGAAGAAAGCGAAAGAATTAGGTATGGCTAGAGCAGTTAAAGTAAGAGCATCTGCAATGGCGAGTGATCCTTATACTGATAGAGATTTAGTAATGCCTGATGTTAATGCTTGTACTAGATTGGCTGTAAAAGACGCCTATGATCAAGCAGGAATTGGTCCGGAAGACGTAAATCTAGTAGAGTTGCACGATTGTTTTGCAACTGCAGAAATGCTTCATTATGAAAATCTTGGACTTTGTAAAGATGGCGAAGCTGGAAAAATGATTGACGAGGGTCATGTAGAACTAGGTGGTAAAGTTCCTGTAAACGTTTCTGGGGGCCTTCTTTCCAAAGGCCATCCTCTAGGAGCTACAGGTATTGCAAACATTTACGAAATTTGCACCCACTTGAGAGGCGAAGCTGGTAGAAGACAAGTAGAGGGTGCAAGAATTGGCATGACTCATGTTATCGGCTTAGGAACTGCGTGTGGTATCCACATCTTAGAAAAAACTTCTTAATAAATTGCTGATCGGAATAGTTGGCGATACACATAATAACCTAAAAAATATTTCCTTAATTTGCGATATTTTTAATGAAAAAAAAGTTAGTTTAGTTCTTCATACCGGAGACATCACTCTTCCTAAATCTTTAAAAATCTTTAAAAATTTAGAAATGAAGCTTATTGGAGTTTTTGGGAATAATGATCAAGCAGAAAAAGAAGATTTGATGACAGTCTCAAAAGAATTCAATTGCGAATTGTATGACGATCCTTTCAGTTTTGTTGTTGATGAAATTAAAATTTCTATTCTTCACGATCCTAAAGATATCAGTAAGAGTCTTTTAAAAAGATCGGACCTAATTTTTCATGGTCATACTCACAGATATAGAAATGAAACTTTGGAAAATACATTAATTTTTAATCCAGGAGAATGTGCAGGTTTTTTAAAAGATAAAAATAAAATTGGTATCTTTGATACTGTACAATTCAAAGTTGAAACTATTTCTTTCTAAAGTAATTTTTACTCAAAAGAAATATTAATGAAGAAAGAATAAAAGATATTAACACTGAACCTCCTAAAGCCCTTATTAACCTTGAGTTACCGTTACTTTGAATAATAGTATTTTCCAAAAAAAATATTGATAAGATTGGAGCTAAATTGCTTACACCAGGTTGTACAAACCAAAAACCTGAAATAAGTCCTAAAATAATAGAGAAGAAAAAATATCTTATAAAACCTTTAGGCAATAATTTAAAAAAAGAATAAGAAATTAAAATAGCAATAAATAAATAAAGAATTATAAAAAAAATCATTTGTTTATTGAATGGATCAGACTTAAATATAGGTCATCATCTTTTAATATTTTTTTTAAATTTTTTTCATAGTCTTCTTCTAGAAAAACTTTATAGATTTTTTTTAACAGGTTATTTTTTAAGATATAAGAGGAAGGAACATTTTTTTTCATAGCAATTTTTTCTCTCCACATAAATATTTTTTTTTCAATTTTACTAGAATTTTTTAATTTGCTCAGTCTAGATATATACAATTCTTTGCTTCCTAAATTTGCCTCTAGTTTCGAATTTGCTAGTACTTTTTCATAACAATTCATCGATAATAATTTATTTTTTTGCTTCCTATAAATTTCAATTAAATATTTGACATCATCAGATGCGTATTCGACTTGACTTTGTGATAAAGGTCTTTTCAACCAGTTTGAATTAGTTTCACTTTTTTTTAATTTAACAGGAAAATATTTACTTACGATAGATGCGTAATTAAGATTTTCTCCGTCAGATATTTTTTTTTCTGCAATCTGAACATCAAAAACTCTGTCTATTTTAATACCTGAATAAGAAAATAAAACGGTTGAATCACTTCTAATAGAGTGAAAAATAAGAAGCTTTGAATTCTCTAAAAGAAACTTAATAAATTTGAGATCTTTAAAGATCAAGCAATCGATTAAAAAAATATTATTTCGATCGGCTATTTGTATTATTGAAAGCTCAGGATAATACGTATTTCTCCAGTTAAATTCAGTATCAATAGCTAATTCATGTTGTGTATCTATTGTATTTTTGAAAAATTTAAATGATTTTTTAGAATCTATTAAAAAAAATTTTTTAGATTTTTTGATTTTTAATTTACTTAAAATGAAATGAAGCAAAGTTTTTATAATCTCTTAAAATTTAAAAAATTGAAAAAAATCACAATCCTTTTCCTTTAAAAATAACTTTTAAACCTTTCAAAATGATTTTTAAATCAAGGAGAATCAATTGAATAGAAGAACTCTTTAAGTACTTATCAATATATTCGTATTCATAGAAGGCTTTTCCCATTTCGTCTGTCCCTTTGTTAATATGACCCAATCCTAAAAGACCTCCTTTCATTAACTTTCTAGTGACATTTCCTTGAGAAACGTCTCTTTCATAATGAAGAACTGACAAAGGTCTCGGGCCAATGATACTCATGTCACCAATTAAAACGCTATAGAATTGAGGGAGTTCATCTAGATAAAATTTTTTTACAAAACTCCCCACATAAGTTCTTGATTCTGGTGTCCATTCAGCTGAATAAGCAATCCAATCTCCTCTTTTAGCTCCTTCTTTGTCAATAAAAGACATTTTGATTAATCTAATTTTATATTTTTTAAATTTCTTTCCTTCTGAAACAGCATAATAATAAAAAAAAAGCGGCCCTTTATTTTCTTTTATTATAAATCCTTCAATCAAGTAGCAAACCTTTAAAAACAAAAGAACTGGTAAAGAAAGAATTACTAAAATTAAACTAAAAAGCTTATCAAATACTATCTTTGCAATTCTTTGTTTTAAGGGATTATCTAACTTGAAAATATGATCATATCTTTTTTTTATTTCCTCAGAAGGAGGCTCATAAGGAAAAGCTTCTTTGGGTTCAAAGTTCATTTTTACTATTATTTTTACTTAAAATCATCTGGAGAAATATTTTTCCAATGTTCTAAAGATTTTTTAAAAGGATAATTAAATTTGAAATTATTCTTAATAAGGTAAGAAGGCTTAATATTTGTTGGAAACGCAGCTTTTTTTACCCGTACTGGATGAATAGGATTTTTAGGCCAAACGAACGAGATAACGTTAGATACTAAGACAAGCAAAAATAAAGGAAGTTTCAAAACAGGTCTAGATATTTTAAAAAAAGTTTTCGTGTCCCAAATTATTTCTTGAAGAGTTTTAGAAGGAAATTCAGCGTAATTATAAATAATAAAATTTTGAGACTTATTCATAGTAAAAAGCACACTATCGATGAATCCATAAATATACCCATAAGCCTTTATAATCTTAGGATCTCCTGGAATAAAAAAGGTTCCATTTTTAATTCCCTTGATCATCCTCAACATGTTTCCAGGATCACCTGGTCCATAAATTACTCCAGGTCTACTAATAATGAGTTTTCTCGAGCTGTCTTTAGAAAACCAATTTTTATGAATCGACTCCGCTTTCCATTTAGAAATTCCATAAGCTGTTTCTGGATAACACTGAGAGTATTCATCTCTCATCTGCTTAGATTTACCGTAGGGTGCAATGCTGCTAGTAAAGAAGAGATTTTTTATTTGAGTTTTTTCTAAAAATCTATTTACATTCTCACTACCTTTAACATTCGTATCAAAATACTCTTTATATTCGTGCCCAGGTTCTCTATGTATAGCAGCAAGATTGAACACCCAACTTAAATCTAGATCTATCTCTCCAACTTCTAAATTGATTTCTCTTCTTACATCAGATTCAAAATAATTTATGGCATCATTTTTTTCCTCATTTTTAACTTTTAAGTCAATGACAAATATTTTGTCAAAGGTTTTCTCATACAAAAACTTTTTACAGAGGTTTTGTCCAATATATCCCATACCTCCAAAAATAATGCATATTTTATTTTTCATATTTTTTTGTCTTTGAAAAAATTAAAACTTAATATTTAGTTTATTTTGAAAAATTAGATAATCCAGCATAGAAACCAAGTAAACTCCAAAACCAAATAAAAACCATATTAGATTGACTAAATGATAACAAAGAGAAGGAAATTAAGAAAAATAAAAAACTTATCAATTTAAACTCATTTAAATTACCATTATCGAATTCCCTAAAATTTACATTTTTGTCCCAGATAACCTTTATAAAAGCAATAAATAGTAAGAAACCAATAATTCCCTGTGAAGTCAAAATATTCAACCAAAGATTAAGAGTTGGTAAATTTTCATTATTTATTCCATTAATGATTTCATAGTTTCCAAATGACCAAAAAGGAACAAATTGTGTAAGCAGAGTTTGATTGTTACCAAATCCAACACCAAGTGGATAATTTAAAAATAAGTCGAAGCTTCCTATAAAGAGAGCTAATCTCGTATTAGTTGAACCTACAGAAAAATCAAATATCTTAAATAAAAAATAACTTAATAGACTAAATAATTCAAATACATAAAAAAAGTAAATTGCTATAGATGAAAAAACTAAAATTAATAAAGAAGAAACAAAAAATATTTTTTTATCTTTTTTTAGAGCACTTAAAAGTATAAAAAAGAAAGTTAGTATTCCTAGTACAAACATTCCTGCAGTTGATAAAGTGAAAAGTATTAGTGGAATAGACAAAAACAAAAATATTGACTCATACTTAAAACCAAAAAGGTTTTTTCTAAATATTCTATATCCGCTTAAAACGGAGCCCATTAAAATTGGTAAAAAATAAATTAACATTATTGCTGCGGCTGTTGATGCTTCGGGTGTAAATAAATTTATTCTTCCAACATAAAATATGTAAGGATCCATTCTTCCCTCATTTTGCCACCCTTGATCAATATAAGGTGAAAAGGATTCAAAAAAAGTTTTAGTCATATCCCCATCACATAGGTAACCTCCTAATCCGCACGACACAAGAAGATAGATTTGTAAATATCCATAAAAAATAAATATCAATAATGAAACAAAAAAGCTTGCAAAAAATATTTTTAAATTAGACTGCGTCCTAAAGAAAAGAAGGATAACTATGAAAGAACTTATTGTAAAAAAAACCCTTATAATCTCTCTAAAAGAATTCATTTCAGGACTTCTCGTCGAAGAATCAAATATTAAGCTTGAATTAAGAATTAAAAATGAACCAATAATTGTTATAAAGAGGGAATAAAAATTGTAATAGAAAAAATATTGAATAACATTTTTTTGACCAATTGGAACTGCAAATATTCTATTTTGAGTTAGATTGCTGTTTACGAATAAATATAACAGTAACGCTAATAAAGGTATGAGCGAATAATTTAAAAACCAAGACCCGAGAGATTCCGTAAAATATGGAGAAGAGTGAAAAGGGAGAGAAAAAATATATATTCCAAAAATTATTTTTGTTACTTTATTGTCCATTGAGAAATTATTGATAAACGCTATTAAATCTTACCACTTACTAACACGGTAGAATTTTGAAATTAAGATAACTATGTTTTTAGATGAAATTGATTTCATAAGACTAAAAATCTTCTAGGGTTTTGTAAGATTTGAAAAAAAATATTTTTTTGATTCATAAAAATCTTTAAATATTTTTATGTTAGTTTTACTCTTTTTTTTGTATAAATTAGAAAACTCCAGACTATCCAATTTTATGCAATCTACTTTCTGAGACAATAAATCGCTTGTGTTATGAGACAAGACAATTGGCGTTATTCCATATTTCAAATACTCTACGTATTTAGTAGGATTTGAGACATTATTCAACGGATGATCATCTCTCAATAAATATCCATAATTTGAAATGGAATAATATTTTTTCAATTCATTTGGATCAACAGATTTGATAATTATATTTTTTGTTATCTCATATTTTTTTATTAGTTTATTAAAAACTTCTGTATCAGGACTTAATATCAGAAAGTAAATTTCAGATTTACACGATTTTATAGAATTCACCATCATTTCAATATTTGCCCATTTCCCGCTACCGCCTGAATATATAATTACTGGATAAGATTCAGGAATATTTAATTTTTTTTTAATTAGAATCAATTCTTCTTTATTTAATTGTTTTTCTTCCTCTCTTATCATGGGCAAGAGTTCAAATTTCTCATTTTTTAGATTTTTATATTTATTTTTATAGAAATCGATCATACTTTTTGAAACACAAACATATTTATCAAAAAATTTAATATTTAATCTTTCTATAAAATCATAAAAAAAACCTTTGAAAAAATTATTTTGAAAGTAATTTTCTTCTGGAACGATTCCATGAAAATCTAATATAGTAAAAGTCTTTTTTAGCCAAAATTTAAAAAGAAATGCAAACTTATAATTATGCATAGAATGAAAATATACAACTGCATTCGTTTTAATTAATCTTATAATTTTCTTGTAAGAAAATGGATTTATTATAGACAGGCTATACAACATAGCATTTGGAAGAAAATCATCTTCATATTCTTTATTTTTGAACGATTTAAAAGTTAAATGAATATAATTTCTTTCAAATTTATCTCTTATTGCTAAGCTATCGATGATTTTTACTCTTTGAATCTCTCCATCCATTATTTCTTTATCAGAATGCGGAAGTCTTGCAAAAAAAAGTATTTTTTTCATAATTTATGCATATCCTTCCAAAGAAATATTTAAAATATGAGAATCTTTATAAAATAATTTATTTTCTTGTTAGATTTTCACCTCTTGAAAACCCAGTAATTTTTACAAATAAGTTTCTTAGAAAATTATCAAATCTTCCATACGCCCTTCTAAACTTTTGATTTGGCCTACCTATAAATGAGGTAACGTGGTAATAATCATTATTATTTGGAGATTTTTCAGTAAACAAGTAATTCGATACACAGCACCTTTTAACATCAGATATTATTGGATCAACAGAATGCCATGAATTCTTGTTTGTCTCCATAACAACTAGTCTATTGAATGGTGAGCCAATTTTTACTGGGCTTTTTGCATTTTTATCCCATAATTCGAGATGCCCCCCAAAACTTTCTTGGTATCCCGGAGTTACATAAAAAAGCAAGTTTAATCTTCTGTATAAAGATCTGTTAGCATTGTGACTATTATCTATATGAGGATTTAAGAAATGACCTTTATCCATTCTAGAAATTCCTCCAGCATATAAAGATTTGTCAGGGATTAAATTATTTATACCGGTTACTTCTCCAATTGCCTTAACAACATTTATTTCTTGGAAGGCATAGGTAATATCGATGAGAATTTGAGATTTAAAGCTTTGAGATGTGTACTTCTTCTCTCTAAAGGTGTCTCTGAGGTCTAAGTTTTCTTTATTAGGAAATGAAGTATATATTTCTTTTGTTATTGAGGGATCTAAAAGATCATCAATATAAAAATATTTTGTATAAGTATTAGGTTTTTTTTCGTGATAAAAACTTTTTAATTCTTCCCTTGAATTATTTATTTTTCTATAAATCGCTTGTGAAAGATAATCTAAGTTCATTAGCGAATAATATTACATTATCAATGGTGTTAAAACTGTTTATAGGCGGGATGTACAATTCTATGATTTAAAAAAGAGACGTTTTTAGATTCACCAATTGATATGAACTTTAATTAATATTAGTCGAAATTGTGAAGAATTAATTAATTATAAAGTTTATTAAGATCCCAATTCAGTAATGATTTTATTTTTTTTTGTTCTGTATTGAGTTTACTAAAATTACTAATTTGATTGTCCGTGATCAATGCATTGTTCTCATTCAAATCTGCAAAAGTCTTGCTTTCGTTAAATTTCAGTTCGCTATAAAAATTTCCATCCTTATTTACCAAACCATAGTTTTTTCCTTTCCTGGTTATGAATTTAGATAAAGAAGTCCTTCCATTTTCAAAAAACCACGCTTGAATTTTGAGCTTGTGGGGAATTTTAAAATTATAGCCAAGAAAAAATTTTCTATTGATTAGAAATGCGTTTGTTCTAATGTGACTACTTGGAAATTTTTGAAAAAACAATAATACAAAAGGGTAGAAAAAAACATTTATGGCTTTTTTTAAAATGTTTTTGTTCGCATAAATTTTGTTGTAATAAAAACTTGAAGATATACTTTCAAAAGAACCTGAGCAACCAACCGCAATAACTTCATTGTCAATATATTTGAAAATTTTATTAAGCCAGTTCTTACTAGTAATTGAAGAAAAAGAGTTTATAAACATTACATGTTCATATTTAACTTTTCTAGAAGCATAAAAGTAAGCTGAAATATCAAAGCCTTTATCAGGATAAAATATTACATTAAAGTCGATATCTCTTAAACTATCGGCAATCCATTTAATGTCATCGTTTTTCTTGAAACCTTTTAAAATTATTAAAAGATCATGGTCTTGGCCAGCTTCAAATTCTTTGTAGCTGTCAATAAATTTAAAAAAATAAGATCTATCATTTTTTTTTCTTAACAAATAAAAAATACCTATTTCTTTCATCAAATTTAAAGGAATTTATCCATAATTTTTAAAATAAATCTTCTAATTTTAAATCCTGGAACTAGATTAAATTTTATAATTAATTTGTAGACTACCAATCTTATTCTTATTTTAAGGATTTCACCATTTGATAAAATGTGATTATTAGAACTATTATTCATCAAATTTAAGTATTTTTTACAAATTGATACGTATTCAAGTCTCATGGTTTTTGCATAAAGGTGAGACAATCGCTTCGGGTGAATATTACAAATTATCAGGGGTTCTGTGTAAATACCAATAGTACATTTTTTCAACGAAACCTTTAACCAAAGGTCAAAATCACTTGTAAAAGAATAGTTTTCAGAATACCTCAAGTCAGCACCAAAAAAATTTTTATCATAAATAACACTTGGAGCAAAAATAAAGTTAGAGCTCCCTTTAATTAATGAATTGAAAAACTGAAAATTATCTATCTTATTAATTCCCTGTGTAAATAATTCAGAAGAATGCCAATTTTCTAATGATTCATTACTTTCTAACAAGTAAGCTTTAGAAGGGCCAATAATTAAATCTGTATCTTCTAAATTTTTTATTGTTTCAAGTGCCTTTGGAATAAAATTTTCTACAACTGAATCATCAGAGTGAATAATCATAAATTTTTGTGTCTCTGCGAAATCGATACAATTATTCAAATTTCCAAATAGTCCAACATTTCTAGGATTAATTATGAATTCAAAATTATTATTTAAATTAGAATATTTTTTAAGTATTTCTTTTGTTTTGTCTGTGGAAGCATTATCTATAACTGTTAGTTTCCATAGGCTTTCATCACAATCTTGATTTAAAACTTGTCTTAAGGTCTGATCAAGAAGATCAGCTCTATTAAAAGTGGGCATCAATACATGCAGCTTAAGTAAATTACTCATCTAGTATCATTTTATCGAATAAAAATTGACTAATAATATTTGCTTAAAATAAAATTTATAATTCTCTCGCTTGCCTTGCCATCGCCGTAAGGATTCGATCTGCTGCTCATCTCAGCATAATGTCTCTCATCATCCAGCAAGAGGTTAGTATTCCTGACAATCTCTTTTTTGTTTGTTCCAACCATTTTTACTGTACCTGCTTTTACTGCCTCTGGTCTTTCTGTTGTATCTCTCAATAATAATACCGGTTTTCCTAATGAAGGGGCCTCTTCCTGAATTCCCCCCGAATCAGTTATTATCAGATAAGATTTGTTCATTAAAAAAACAAAGTCAAAATATTCTTGGGGCTTCAGTAACTTTATGTTATCTACGTTAGATAAAATTCTTTTAACTGGTTCTTGTACATTAGGATTTAAATGAACTGGATAAATAATTTGAACGTCTTTTCTTTTAGAAATTTCAAAAAGAGCATTACATATATTTTCAAATCCCTTTCCAAAGCTTTCCCTCCTATGCCCAGTAACCAGTATTATTTTTTTTGAATCTTCAAGAAATTTAAATTTATCGGATATTTTATTTTTTAATTGAACGTTTTCTTCCAATATTTTTTGCGCATGAAATAAGGCATCAATAACGGTATTTCCCGTAACACAAATTTTTTCTAAACTTTTTCCTTCCCTTTTCAAATTTTCTGAAGCCTTCTCCGTAGGGGGGAAATAAAGAGTTGAAAGATTGTCAGTTAACACTCTGTTCATCTCTTCCGGCCAAGGGGAAAAAACATTACCTGTTCTTAAACCTGCTTCAACATGTGCAACAGGTATTCTAGATTGAAAAGCTGCTAAAGCAGAGGCTAAAGTAGAAGAGGTATCGCCATGCACAAAGATAAGATCATATTTATCTCTAGTAATAATTTCACTTAAGCCAGAAATAACTGATGACGTAATATCATTTAGATTTTGATTCGGTTTGATTATTTTTAAATCATGATCGGGTTTAATGTTAAAGTTTATAAGAACTGTTTCTAACATTTCTTTGTGTTGTGATGTAATACAAACTTCGCTAAGTATTTCTTTGCAAGAATTAAAAGCTAAAATTAAAGGGGCCATTTTTATTGCTTCTGGCCTCGTACCAAAAACAGACAAAATTCTCTTCATATTTATTAGGATTAAATGTATTGATTTTTAATTAAGAATTTACCTATTTTTCTTAAAATCCTTCTTTGTATAGAATTATTAAAAGTGTATTTTCTTGTATTTGAAGTACATTTGATGTCATGAAAAAAATCTATTAAAAATCCATTTGTGTAAACTTTCATCGATAAATCAATATCTTCTGCTTCTCCCCAAGCAATTTTACTATCAAATATCGATGAACTTATTATATTTTTATTCAACACAAATAAACCTCCGCCGATGAAAGGGTATTTATTTTTCATATAATAAAGATAATCTCTATCGATAATCTCACCCTGAAAGCTAAAAGATGAATCAGTTTTGGTAACATCATAACTTCCCAGAAAGGATAGTCCTAGGTAATTGAATTCTTTATTTCTTTGAATGGCTACTACTCGTGGAGTACAAAATTCTATTGGATAATTATAAATTTTCTCATAAAAATTTTGAGGATAAGAAATTCTACAGTGATTTATCGCAACGATATTAAATTTAGAGTTCTCAAAAATAAATCGTTTTTTTTCATTTACTAGAAATCTTGAAGAATTAATTTTTTGATCATATTTAATGTATTTAGTTTCTTTTTTTATAAGTTTTGGTAACTTATTTAAATCAAAATTTGAAGGTCCGCATATCAAAATCTCAAGATTTTCTTTTTTTGTTTGATTTATACATGATTCAACAGAATAAGATAAAGATTCGATCTCTTCATCATTTCCAGAGAATACAATTCCGAAAGACAGACCTTCATTTTCATAGCTATCTTTTATCTTTTTATAAACAAATTTAGATTTTTTCTTATCAATCAGTAATTCATTACAATCGTCATAAAATGTTTGAGCGCATTGATACAAAACTTGCCAACAATCAATTGTTCTCCTTGAAAATCCATATGTTTTGGTTGGCTCATCAAAGACCTTAATAATTCCTGAAATTTTCGCAGCAAATAAAGCGTATTTAAGGCAATACTTAAGACAGCCTGAATATTTTAGGTATTTTGAATGAATTATGATTTCATCAAACGTATTTCTTAATAACCTAATTTTATATACATCTTCAATTGAAGAAATGGATATTTTTTTTAAATTTGAGTTCACGACCGTTATTAGGTTGAATTTCTAAGTATTTTTAAAGCATTGTTAAAATAAATAAGTGCTCCAAAAAAGTAAATGCCTCCTCCAACAATTAAAAAATAATTTATATTTGAAGAAAAAATATAAAAACTTGATGCAAAAATTATTATTAAAATACTAACCGACAAACTTATATTTCTCATTAAAGAAAACGATTTGCCGTGATAGGCTAAAAATGCTCCTGAGGAATGTTGAAAAACATTAGAAATAAGCCAAATAGATAGCGCCAGTAATAAAAAATCTCCCACTAAAAAATCTCCATTTGTCCAATATTTAAAAATTGGATCTTTAAAAATGAAAAATAACAACGAAATCAAAAATACACTTAAAAAAGATAGTGTGAATGAAAGAAAAAATAGTTTTCTTGCTTTTTGAATAGAGTTTTTAAAAAACTCCGTTGTGATTTTATGCACAAGTATATCTGGTATTATTTGTCCCAACAAAGATATAGCAAGATAAAGCCTTTGCCAAATTCCAAAAATTATCAAAGCCTGTGAGTTTCCAGAAAAACCAAAAATAATGTATCCAAGGTTGTATGTAAGTGTATCAGAGCCCAAAACTATTAAACTGTTGAAACCTTTCATACCTATCTCTTGAAAGGTCTTTTTAAATTTAGAAAAAGAATAATCAAAATAACTAGAAAAATTTTTTTTGCAGATTCTTGCAATTTTTCTCAGCATAATAATTAACAAAATAAGGGTCGACAAAAACATGATTAAAGATGTAACAATTAAGGTTTTTTCGTACAAAATAAAAATTGTTGCAAGGAGAAAACAAAGACGTCTACTCATTTCTATCACTTCGCCATAGAAATACAAATCAATAGAAGCCAAAATAACTCTTAAAGCAGAAATCATAACAATCGCTCCAATTGATAAAACAATCAAAAAGATTACTGCAGAATTTAAGCTATGAGCAAAAAGAAAAGAAGTTGAAAAAACTACTAAGAAAAAGACACTTGTAAAAAAGATAAATTGAAAGAAAAAAAATTTTATCAAATCGAATAGATGTTCATTCCAGTTATCTCCAGTAAGAAATCTTTTCTTCAAAATTGAATAAGATGGTTTGCTAGCAATATCAAAAAAAACTGCGAAGTTTGAGACTCCAAAGATAAACATTAGAAATGCAAGATCTTCGATAGATAAAGACCTTGTGAAAATAGCAATTTGAGCCAAAGAGGTAATAGCAGCTAGAGCAATTGAAAAATTTTTAACCAAAAAAATATTCACTTATTCTCTTTGCTACTATTTTTGATATGAAATTCTATGAGACTTTTTAATCCTTCGTTTGTAGACATAGAAGGATACCAATTTAGCTCATTAGATAATCTATCATTATTTCCTAAGATACTAATTGGTTCATCTTTTGGAGATTCAATAGCTCCAAATATTATTTTCCCTTTTGATTCAATAACATTTTTTATATCTTTACATATGTCTTTTATACTTTTTGGATGTCCAGTAGATATGTTTACTGGCCCAGAAATCTTAGACTCTAATATTCTCACAAAAGCTGAAGCTACATCGCTCACGTACATAAAATCTCTTATTTGATTACCATGAGAGCATAAAGCATCTTCGTTATTTAAAAGTTTTTTTATAATAAAAGGGATGATTCTAGAATCTGATTCACCAGGTCCATAAAGAAAAAAAACTCTTCCCCAACTATAGGAAATATTATTTATTTCTGAAAAATAAGATAAAAGTTCATGCGTACAATTTTTAGAAATCCCATAAAGACTAGTTGGCTTTATCTCTGAGTTTTCAGTAAAAATATCTTTACTACCCCAACTATACTCAGCACAAGTGCCTGAAGAAACAATCCTTTTACCGCCATTATTCTTAAAAGATTTAAAAATATCTATACTTGATTGAATCCAACTTAAATTGAGTTCTGAGTCCCAAAATTTGCCGTGTTCTGTATACCAAGCTAAATGCAATAAATGTGAGGGTTGAATTTTTTTAAAAAGTTTTTCAACATCGCTTTTATTGAAAAGATTTGATTGATGCCACAAAATTTGGTTCGTATTTTTTTTTTTAAAATTTTTAGAAGAAATAGCATGAACTTCATATCCATTTTCCACAAGTAAACTTAAAGTATAGGAACCAATAAAACCATTTGCACCGGTAACAACAACTTTTTTCATTTAATAAAATCGCTATATGATAGGTCTTTTTCAGAAATTATTTTTGGCTTCAAAGGCCAAGAAATTTTAAATGCTTCATCGTTCCATCTTAAGCCTCTCGAAGATTGGGGATGGAAAAAATTAGACATCTGATAAAAAACTTCCGAATTATCTTCTAAAGTAATAAAACCATGAGCAAAACCATTTGGAATATAAATTGCAAATCTATTTTTAGAACTAAGCTCTATGCCAAACCATTGAGAATAAGTAGACGAATCCTTTCTTATATCAACTACAACGTCATAAATGGAGCCAGATGTACATCTTACTAACTTTTTCTCTTCAAAGGGTTTTATTTGGTAATGCATTCCCCTGAGAGTTGCTTTTTTTAAATTGAAAGAAGTATTACATTGGGATATGTTTACATCCAGTCCGTTCTCTTCAAATTCTTTTTTACAAAAAGTTCTTGAAAAAAGGCCTCTTGGATCAAAATTTTCTTCAGGCTTTACGATTACTAAATCATTTAAATTAGCTTTTTCAAAAATCATTTAATTATTTCGAGTTTAGGTATAAATGTAACGAATTCACATCCCCATTTTTTTACATAACTATTTTGCGTAATTATTTCGTCTTTAATATTCCAAGGCAAAATTATAAGAACGTCTGGCTTTATCTTTTTTATCTCATTTGGATGCAAGATAGGAATATGCGAACCAGGTAAAAATTTATTTTGTTTTGAAGGAGCCGCATCAAATACATACTTGATTAAGTTATCATCGATGCCTGCGTAATTTAAAAGTGTTGACCCCTTGGCTGCAGCTCCATAAGCACAAACAAGTTTGTTTTCTTTTTTTTGTTTTACCAAAAAGGAGTTCAAAGTATCTTTTATCATTTCAGATTTTTTTTGGAAATCTTTATAAATCTTTAATTTTTCCATCCCGAGCTTCTTTTCTAAATTAATAACTTTTTTTACATTTTTTGAAATTTCTCTGTTTTCTTCCTTATGGCACCCATAAACTCTTAGACTACCACCATGTATTTCAAGTTCATCAACGTCATAGATATCCAGTCCTGTCTTTTCAAAAATTTTTATAACTGTCCTTAAGGATAAATAAGAATAATGTTCGTGATAAACAGTATCAAATTGATTAAACATCAGTAGTTGCATTAAATGAGGAAACTCTAAATTAATAGTTCCTTTTTTATTTAGAAGTAATTTTAATCCCTTGGTAAAGTCATTAATATCTGGAACATGTGCGTAAACATTATTTCCGAGTATTAGATCTGCTTTTTTTTCTGATCTAGCAATAGTTGAAGCTAAATTACTATCAAAAAAATCTTCTTTTACAGGAATGTTTAGTAATCTGGCTGATTGAGCAGTACTTTTTGTTGGTTCAATTCCCAAACAAGGAATTTTTGAGCCAACAAAATTTTTTAGAAGATATCCATCATTCGAGGCAATTTCGACCACAAAACTGTCTTTATTTAAATCTAATCTATTAATTATCATTTCTGAATAAGTTTTTGCATGATTTAAAAAGCTTTCAGAAATGGAAGAGAAGTAAGCATAGTCCTCATTGAAAAATTCATTTCGTTCTGCATAATCGACAGTCTGTACAAGTCCACAACAATGGCAAACATATAGCTTAAGAGGATAAAAATTTTCCTCTTGTTTTAATTTTTTTAAATAAGAATTTGAGGGAGGTGCATGACCTAAATCTAAAAAGACATGATTTAGATTTGTTCTACAATGTCTACATTTCATTATTTTAATTTCAAGTAATTTTCTATTTGGCTTAAAGAAAATTCATTCATATTTTTACCGTCCAAAAGAGCTTTTTGCCAAGAAATAACATTATCTAGAGCCTTGCTTAAATTTAATTTTGGCTTCCAATCTAACTGATTTTTTGCCTTTGAAATGTCTAGAGTTAATAAATTCGCTTCATGAGGATTTTCTTCGTCACTTAAAATATATTCAAATTTATTTACCGATTTTTTAAGAAAATAATTAACGATCCATTGAACTGTTTTTGTATCTCTTTCTATGGGACCAAAATTCCATCCGCCCGAAAATCTATCATCATCTCTAAAAAGTTTCTCACATAGCAATAAATATCCTCCAATTGGTTCCAAAATAAATTGCCAAGGTCGAATAGAATTTGGATTTCTTAAAACCAATGGGGTTTTATTTTCGCAAGATTTTAGAATATCTGGAACTAATCTATCTCTTGACCAGTCTCCTCCACCTATAACATTTCCAGCTCTTACTGATGCAAGTCCAACGGATTTTGAATTATCAAACCCCCCATTTTGGAAAAATGATCTCCTATAAGCTGAACTTATAAGTTCCGCACACCCCTTACTATTGCTATAAGGATCATGCCCTCCCATAGGATCTAGTTCGTTATAACTATACGAAATTTCTTTATTCTCATAACATTTATCACTAGTTACGTTTAGGACTGTTGAAACACTGTCTGTTTTTCTTATTGCTTCAAACACATTGATAGTGCCAATTACATTTGTTTGATAAGTCTCAACAGGATTTAAATAAGATTCTCTAACAAGTGGTTGAGCGGCCATGTGAATTACTATATCTGGCTTAGCGGATAACATTTTTTTTTCCAATAAATCTCCATCTCTTATATCACCGATGAAAGATTCCATATTTTTTGAAACTTCTGCTATTTCAAAAAAATTTTTTTTGGTATTTGGGTTTAATGAAAAACCCGTAACTTTTGCTCCTTGGCTTTGAAGCCAAAGGGAAGTCCACCCGCCTTTAAAACCTGTGTGACCAGTCAAAAAAACTTTTTTATTTTCCCAAAAATTTTTCAAGTTTTTACCATTTTATCCAAGGTGCCCTACCTTCAATAATTAAACTTTCTAAATAGTTTTTATCCCGAAGTGTATCCATTGGTTGCCAAAATTTTTTATGATAAAAACACGATAACTGTCCTTCCTTAGCTAACGTAGTCATTGGTTCTTTTTCCCAAATAGTTAGGTCAGAATCAATTTTATCAATTACTTTTGGAGATAAAACGAAAAAACCTCCATTAATCCATCCTCCATCGCCTTCCGGTTTTTCTTTGAAACCTGTTACTCTTTCTCCATCGGTTTTTAATAATCCAAATCTTCCTGGGGGTTGCACGGCAGTTACTGTGGCTAAAGTTTTATTACTTTTGTGAAAAGATATTAATTCAGTAATATTTATATCGCTCACGCCATCGCCGTAGGTAAAACAAAAATCCTCTTTATCTAGATAAGAGCTTATTCTTTTCAGCCTTCCTCCAGTCATTGTTTCTTCGCCAGTATCTACAAGCGTTACTTTCCAGGGCTCGGAGCTGTTTGAATGTATATCGATTTTACTCGATGACATATCAAATGTTACGTCGGAATTATGCAAAGAATAGTTTGCGAAATATTCTTTAATCACATAACCTTTGTATCCTAAGCAGATAACAAAATCATTTATCCCATAGTAAGAATATATCTTCATTATGTGCCAAATGATGGGTTTTCCACCTATTTCTATCATAGGTTTGGGTTTTGATGAGCTTTCCTCGCTTATTCTTGAACCAAGCCCACCTGCGAGTATTACTAATTTCATTTTCTAAAAGAATAAAAAATTAATTTATTATTATCCTCAAATTTTTGTCAACTTAATAGGTTTTAATGAGAACGATATATCAATGCTTAAGTTTCTTTGAAAAGTGTAAAATGAAAAAAATACAGACGATATTAATCCTAATATTAATCCTAAAAACACTATCAATCCTCTTTGAGGAGAAAATTTTTCTTCAGGAATATAAGGTTCATCAATAGTTTTAAGTATGTACTGGTCTCTTGAATCTGCTAAAGCTAATTTCTGTATTTCTTTTTTTATTAGAACACTTAGTAAATCTTTAGTAGCAATATCAGGATTTAAACCAATTTGTTTTGTTAAAAAGTTTATAGATTTTCTTGCTTCATCAACATCTTCCTGCTTTATAATTTCATTAAAATCATCAATTAGCCATCGTAACCAATTCATAGAGGTTTTAGGAGAATAAGATTTCATATTTAAAATTAAGAAGCCTGTGTTTTCATTTATGAAAACTGAAAAGTTTTTTTCTAAAAAATTTTCGTAAGCTTCATGAAATGAAGGAACTTTTTTTCTTGGATAACTGACCCTTCTTACCCATTCTGACTTAGAAAAATTATAAATGCTTTTATCAATCTTAAGTTCGTCTTCGTCCCTATCCCATCCGTCTGCAGCCATGATTTCAACTAAGAGATTTCTTTTTTTTATAAAATCTATTATGAAATCTTTTGAATTTAATTTTGCAAAAATGTAATCCTTACTATTTTTATTTGTTCCGTTCAGTTCATTTAAATTAATCCCTGCAATGGATGCAAGTCCTGAGAATTGACCCAAAGAATCTGGTACTGAAGATTCATTTTCTGCAATTATTAATATTAGTGAGTCTGATTTATAAATATTTGATAAAGATAATGAAAATATTAAAGAAGATAACAAAAATAAAGAAGAGAGGAAGATTATGAATTTCAGATTCATGGAAATTGGTTTAAAAATATCTGTTAACAAAAGCAAATTACTTTTATTTTCGTTAAGATTTTTTTCGCTCATTTTTTTTAATGGATTCGTATTCTGAAGGCGTACCTGAAAAAACTATTTCATCATTATCAATTAATTTTATTTTAAATTTATAATTTTCCTCAATCAAAAAATTATAAATAGGAGCAATATAAATTTCTCCAATATTATTCTTTTCATTGAATTCTCTTTGCTTTTTAAATCCTTTTATAAACAAATTTATATTTTTAAAATTATAATAACCATTAGAACAATATTTAGATATTCTTTTTTTTTCTGACGTAGATAGAACTATGTTTTTTTTATCAACTTTTGCAAAAGACCAATGGTTCCCCTTACCAAGAAAAACTTCTAAATATCCATCACAATTTTTGAATTTTTCTTTTTTATAATCCATTAAAATTGTGTCTATGTTAAATATATTTAGCTCTCCCTCCGAAAAATCAATTTTTTTTAAAGTTTGATAAACGGTATCAGCTTGGCCATTAGTTTTATAATCAAAGGTAACTAGTTTCGTATTTTCAATTTCAAGATAATTTATTTGATCTTTAATCCATTTGTATTCGTCTTTATCATTTGGAATCGAGAAAATGAATAATTCTTTTTTAAAATAATCTTTAAACGAAGAGATGCTATTAATAAACAGATTTGTTTCCCAAAGGGGAAGCTTATATTTCGGGATAGTATATCCAGCTTCATAAAATCTAGAGCTTTCTCCCATCATTGGAATAAGAAACATATTGATTAATTTTTAACGAGGTTCTGATAGATTTTAAGACCGATGCCAAAAAAAGAGTTTTGTCTTTCTTTAGAGTCTTGATGAAGAGGAATCATAGTTAAAAATAGCATTGAAGTAATTGCTTGGACATCTGCCCGCATCATGATTGAAGTTTCTTTATCTGAAATGAAAATTTTTTTTAAATACTCCTGACTTTGATTTTTTATCAAATTATTTTCTTCAAATGAATTATTATTTCTATAGTATTTGATCTCATCGCTTATAACTCTATCGTAATTCCAAAATATTGAGTGTGCTAATTTCGCTAAATCGTATCTCTGATCCCCAATTAGGCTATCTTTACCTTTGAAAGTTCCCCTAGGATCTATCACAGAGATAGTATTTCCCCTTGCTCTGTAAATAATATTGCTTAAACATAAGTCACCATGTAAAAAAGCGGGAATTGGTTTATATTTTTCAATGAAAGAATCCAAATCTTTTACTATATCCTCTATGAATCCAACTTTTCGACCATTGAAAGAAAGTTTCTTATTAAAATCAATAAAGGACATTTTTTTTAAAGCTGTAATTCTTTTTTTATTTTTCTTTGAAAAAAAACTTTTAAAATTTCGGTCCGCCAAATTTTTTTTATTATGAGGAAGTCGATGTTTTTGAAGTTTCAAGAAAGATTTTATTTCGTAAAAAATATTATCCCATTTAGCATCGTTTAATTTAGAAAAAAGCATTAACTCAGATAAAGAAAATCCATTGATATAAGTCATTTTATATGAAGATTTAGATTTTAAATTTTCTAAACCATAAACATTGGGAACAAATTTTTTTAAATGTGACGGCAAATTTAAATACCAAAAAAACTCTCTAGATATTTTTTCTTTATCCCTACTCGATTTTGTTACCTCATAATTATCAACTTTTAGGTCATTGAATGATCTTTCGGTAGTATATTTTTCTCTAGACTTATGAAAACCCTCAATGTGACCAAAATCATACCAAGGTATAATTTTTTTTTCGCTTACATTAATTGCCTCAGAATATTTTTTTACTGACTTGTGAAATATGAACTTTGAAGATTTTAGACTTTTTAGAAGTATTTTAGGTTTAGAAAAATTAAAAAACCCTGCCCAAACTAAGTTAGATTCATAATTTGTATTGTCAGATAGTGAATGCCACTCAGCAATCTCTTCTGGTTTAGAAATGATAATTAAATCTTCTTTTGTATTTAGATATTCAAAGTAAGTATCTCCATGTAAAATTTTCATTGAATTTGGATTAAACCTTTTTATAAGATCATAAATACCCTTGCCGAGATCTAAATTGTCTTTTCCTCTGTATATTTCAATTTCTAATTCTTCTAAGCGATTTTTATCATACTGAGGTATTTCAAAGTCTTTTGGTAAAGTTAGGATTATTTTTTCTAGTGGCCAAGAGTTTCTTAAAAGTTCTACCTGAAACTCATAAAGTCTTTTATTTTGAAGAAATGAGAAACAAGGAGGAAGGGCTCCAATTTCATTTTGAATTTCAATTTTAAGATATTGTCCAGATGTAATGAAAATCATTTGATAATTTTCACAATCTCTTCATAAGATTTTTCGATAAATTCATCTGGCCTGATAGTTTTATCATCTATATAAAACCCTTCAAGGCCACACCAGGGTTTGCCCAAGCGAATTTCATCATAAGGTACATTATTATCTTTAAGCCATTTTTGAATAATTGGTAAGGTAAGTTTTGTAATTTTTTTCATATCTTCTTTATGAGTATTCATGTTCCTAGCCGAAAAAATAATTATCTTAAAACCTCTCTTCTTATAATCTCTAAGTTTTTCTCGCAGTGGTATATTTACTTCCTTTTCTGAGTAATCTTTCTCTTTATCATCTATAGTGATTGTTCCATCAAGATCAACAATTATATTCTTCAAAATTATCTCTTTAATTCTTTAATTTTTTTCATATAAAAAATATAAAAAAGATATCTTTTTAACGTTTGGTACCCAGGGCCGGACTTGAACCGGCACGAAGTCGCCTTCGAGGGATTTTAAGTCCCTTGTGTCTACCAATTCCACCACCTGGGCATCAAAACATAGTCTTTTTTATATATTTTTTTAATTCTTCGTTTCGAAGAGCGAAAGCTATGTTAGCACCTAAAAAACCTTCTTTTGAACCGCAATCAAAAATATTTGAGTTCGATAATACGGCATTTATTTGTTTTAAATTGCTTTTAATTAGTTTATCAATTGAGTTTGTTAGTTGAATTTCTCCGAACTTATCAATAGATTCTTTAGATATTTGGAATAAAATTTCATTAGGTAATAAATATCTTCCAACAACCCTATAATTTGAGGGGGCTTTTTTTGAAACCGGCTTTTCGATAAGCCCTATTAATAGAGAAGTTTTTTTTATATCCAAATTCTTTTTATTGATATCAATGATTCCGTACCTGTGTAGGACATTTCCTTTAACTTTTTCAACTAAAATATTTCCTATTCCAGTTTTAGCATAAAATTCCATCATTCTCTTGAAATCAATATGAATCCTTTTTTTAGGTAACAAGATTTCATCGGGCAACAAAACGGCAAAATCCTCGTCTCCAATTAAATGCTTTGCACATAAAATTGCATGGCCTAGGCCTAAAGCTTTTTCTTGTCTTACTGAAGAGAAGGTAACCCCTTTAGGAATTAGATTTCTTACTGACTTTAAAATCCTTTTTTTACCTGAAGTTTCCAAATGATGTTCAAGTTCAAAATTAATGTCAAAATGATTTTCAATAGCTTCCTTACCGCTTCTTGTTATGAAAATAATCTCTTTTATTCCGGCTTCTACCGCTTCTTCCACAACATATTGTATTAATGGTTTATCTATGATCGGGAGAAGTTCTTTGGGTATAGCTTTTGTTGCTGGAAGCATTCTCGTACCAAGCCCTGCGACTGGGATTATGGCCTTTGTAATATTTTTCATTTCTTTTCTTTGGAGGCTGAGGTCGGAATCGAACCGGCGTGGACGGATTTGCAGTCCGCTGCATGACCACTCTGCCACTCAGCCAAATTTTATATATTCTACTTATTATTTTTGTGAAATTCCCAAGAACTTTTACACATATCTTCAACTGAAAATTTAGGCTTCCAGCCAAGCTTTTTATAAATTTTT
>MDTB01172192.1_pt1 | contig 22707 bp, 20 predicted proteins | sample 811161 | NCBI WGS metagenome assembly MDTB01 (sample SAMN05326650, study PRJNA326480) | marine metagenome | isolation source: seawater | place: Mediterranean Sea | collected 2009 | reverse complement strand
TTATCTTTTCAATCTTTTCAGCATATTCAAATGAGTTATCTTCAACAAAAGTAAGTTTAGGAAGAAACTTAATATCTAGCCTTTTAGATAAAGCTCTTCTAACAAGATGCGAGTATTCAGTCAAGATTTTTACTATTCCTCTTGTATCTACACCTCCTAGAGGAATCACATAAACTCTTGCAGTTTTAAGGTCAGGAGTCATTCGAACTTCAGTTACAGTGATTAATTTAGAATTAATTGAAGGTATTTTAGCTTCATTTCTAATAAATAGCTCACCTATGTTTTGTTTAACCAATTCTCCAACCCTTAATTGCCTTTGACTAAAAGCTCTATGTGACATTTGATTTCCCATTAAATTGATCTTTGTATTTTTTCAGCTAAATAAGACTCGATTAAATCGTTTTCTTTATAATCAATAAAGTCTTTAATACTTATTCCGCATTCTAGACCGGTTCCAACTTCTTTGACTTGATTTTTTTCCCTAAATATACTTTTTATTTCTCCATTAAAAACTACAACTCCGTCTCTTATAATTCTTGCTTTAGATTTACTTTTTATTTCTCCTGATATTACTTTTGATCCTGCAACCTTACCAGCATTTGAAACTTTAAAGATTTTTTTTATTTCAGCTGATCCAAGAATTGTTTCTTTAACATCTGGTTCTAGTAATCCGGACAATGATTGCTCTATGTATTTTAAAGCCTCATATATTATATTAAAAAACTTTATGTTTACTTTTTGATCTTCAGCTAATCTCTTGGCCTCTCTGTTAGGTTTAACATTAAATCCTATTAAAATTGCATTAGATGCTTTTGCTAAAGATACATCTGTCTCATTAATCATTCCAATGTCTGATAAGATTATTTTTGCCTCAACTTCTGCATGTTCAATCTTATTAATTGCCATTTTTAGCGCCTCATTAGATCCCTGTACATCAGATTTAATAATAATATTTAATTCATCTTTATTTTTAACATTGTCAAACAAGGTTGCTTTATCTTTAGGAAGAACCTTTTTGGTAGCGAGTTTATTTTTTTTAAATTCTGAAATTTCTTTTGCATCATTCTCACTTTCTGCAACTGAGAATTCCGATCCAGCAAATGCTGAGTCATTCATACCTAAAATCTCTACTGGCATTGAGGGTAGAGCTTCATCAATATTTTTTCCATCGTAATCAATCATCGCTCTCACTTTTCCCCAAGTGTCACCACAAACAAAATAATCTCCTTTTTTTAATTTACCATTGCTAATTAAAATTGTCGAAACAGGACCTTTTCCTTTATCTATTTTAGACTCGATTACCACGCCTCTTGCTTTACCTGAGAAAGATGCTTTTAATTCAAGAATCTCAGATTGTAATAAAATACTTTCTTTTAATTTATCTAGATTTATTTTTTTTAAAGCAGAAACCTCAACGAAAAGAGTATCACCACTAAGATCTTCTGCTATTAATTCATATTGCATCATCTCATTTTTAATTTTGCTTATATTTTTTTCAGGTAAATCACACTTATTGATAGCAACAATTATTGGAACTTTTGCAGCTTTTGCATGTTGGATTGCTTCAACTGTTTGAGGCTTAATCCCATCATCTGCTGCAACGACTAAAACTACTATATCTGTAATTTTAGAACCTCTAGCTCGCATTTCAGTAAAGGCTGCGTGTCCAGGTGTGTCTATGAATGTAATGATTTTTTTGTTTTCAGTTTTTACCTGATACGCACCAATATGTTGAGTAATACCTCCGTGTTCACCTGAAACAACATCTGACATTCTTAATGAATCTAATAAAGATGTTTTTCCATGATCTACATGACCCATGATTGTTACTACCGGTGGCCTTTTTTTAATGTCTCCCTCTAATTTTTGTTCAATTTTGCTAGTTTCAAAAATAGGTTCATCTTCAAGAATAGCTTTGTGTCCAAACTCTTTTACAATATATTCTGCCGTATCTTTATCTATTGTATGATTTATTGTTGCGATAACTTTCATATTTAATAGAAATTTTATTATATCACTTGATTTTTCTGCCATTCGATTTGAAAGTTCTTGTATTGAAATTTGCTCTGGAATTTTCACATCTCTTATTACTTTTTTAAATTCTTTTTTTTCTTCATGATCTGGCTTGTTTTTTTTCTCTTTTAAACGAGCCCTTTTTACAGATGCTAGACTTCTTTGTTTTATCTCAATTTCTTCCACATTTAATGCTCTAGAAACGGTCAATTTGAAATCTCTTTTATCTATAGGGCTTTTAAGTTTAAGTTTACTTTTTCCTGAGGGTTTATTTTCTTTTTTAATAAAAGCTTTAGTCGCTTGTTGTTCAATAAATTTTCTCTCAAAAATTTTCTTTTTCCCCTCACTTCTATTCTGTTCTATAGGTGCATTATATCTGTTATGTGCAGATGAGCCTTTAAAAGGTTTTTTCTTTGATACGGAAAATGTTTTTTTTCCACCTGTATTAATAGAGCTTGTATCAATTTTTTTTTTTAAATTGGATGAAATAGTAAGTGTTTTCTTTTTATCTTTTTTTTCCATAACATTATTTATAAGCAATCTCTCTAGCAGACATAATTAATTGATCTGCCTCTTTTCTAGATAAAGAGAATTCCTCTAAAAATCCGTCTATTCTGATTTTTTTACCTTTTATTTCATCAAAACCACCTATTAACTCGTCCGATGAAAGATCGGCAAAATCGCTGAGTTTTTTTATATTTTTTTGTCCTAAAATTACGAGCATACCTTGGGTCATGCCTTTAAGATTTATTAATGACTCTTCTACGCCTAATTCTTTTAATTTAATTGCTACTTCTTCTTTTTCTTTTATTAAAGTTTCTTTAGATCTTTCTATCAGTTCTTTTGCCGTTTCCTCATCTATTGCATCTATTTTTGAAATATTTTCAGGCGATGATTGAGCAATTTCTTCAATGCTTATAAAACCTTCGGAAACTAAAAGCTGTCCAAGAGTTTCGTCAACTTCAAGATTCTTGATTAATGTTTCTGTTCTCTCTTTAAATTCTGTTTGTCTTCTTTCAGAATCCTCTTTGTCTGTTAAAATGTCAATTTCAAAGTTAGTCAATTTCGATGCTAGTCGAACATTTTGACCTCTACGTCCTATTGCTTTACTAAGATTTTCCTCTGATAAAATAATATCTATTCTTTTATTATCCTGGTCTATTAGAACTTTTTGAATTTCAGCGGGTGAAAGTGACTCTGAAATTAAGGTTGGTAAATCTTCAGTCCATTTAATTATATCAATTTTTTCACCATGTAATTCATTTACTATTGTTTGTACTCTACTTCCTCTCATACCAACGCATGCTCCAACTGGGTCAATAGAGGAATCTTGAGAGAGTACACAAATTTTTGCTCTACTCCCAGGATCTCTTGCAACTGATTTTATTTCAATTGTGCCCTCGTAAATTTCCGGTACTTCCTGAAAAAATAATCTTGCAAGAAATTGTGGGTGTGCTCTTGAGAGAAATATTTGATGTCCTTTTAATTCTTTTTTAACCTCATAACAATAAGCTTTTACTCTATCTCCTGTTTTGAGGATCTCTCTCGGGATCAGCTCATCTTTCTTAATTACGCCTTCTGCTTTCCCGAGATCCACAATTACATTTCCATACTCGAGCCTTTTAATTATCCCGCTTAAAATTTGACCTTGTTTATCTATAAAGTCTTCATACTGTCGATTCTTTTCTGCTTCTCTTACTCTCGAACTGATAACCTGTTTTGCACTTTGTGCTGCGATTCTTCCAAAATCAATCTGGGGAAGCTCTTCAAATACTTTATCTCCAATTTTTAATTCTTTAGAATCTGGGTTTATTTTTTTTGCCTCACTTAAATTTATCTCTCTAGCCGGATCTTCAACTTTTTCAACTATCTCAAGCACTTTTTGAATTTTTATCTCGCCGCTTTCTCTATCTATTACGACTTGAATGTCGTTATCGTTTCCAAATTTTGTTAAAGCAGCTTTCTGAATAGCACTTTCCATTGAGCCTATCACGAGTTCTTTATCAATAGACTTTTCGTTCGCTACAGCGTCAACTATGCGAAGTAATTCTTGTTTATCTAAACCTCTATTTAACATTTATATCGTTCTAAAAAAAAATGGGCTAAAGCCCATTTGGTATTCTCCAGTTTTGACTTAATTTAGTTTAAAATTATGTTTTTTTCAAGATTACAATTTAAATAAGTCAACTTTATCGGTTTTTTCCCAAGTAAATTCACCTCTATTTGATGGTTTTCTACCAAAATGACCGTATGCAGCCGTAACTTCAAATATTGGATTATTCAATTTTAACATTTCTCTGATACCTCTCGGAGAAAGATCAAAATTATTATCAATTATCTTTTTTACACTTTGAATTTTATCTTCATCGCCCTCATCAAGTTTAATAAAAATAGATAATGGTTTAGAAACTCCAATAGCATAAGCTAATTGAATTAAACATTTATTTGAAACACCTGAAGAGACGATGTTTTTAGCCAAATATCTAGCTGCGTAGGCGGCGGACCTATCTACTTTAGTAGGATCTTTTCCTGAAAAAGCTCCGCCTCCATGAGGAGCTGCGCCTCCATATGTATCAACAATAATTTTTCTACCCGTTAAACCCGTATCACCATCTGGTCCACCAATTATAAATTGACCTGTAGGATTGATATAAATTTCTTTAGATTTTAAATTTGTCAAATATTTTTCTGGTATTGATTTTTTTATATAAGGCAAAACTAAACTTTTTACTTTTTCTTGGCTCAAATCTTTTGAGTGTTGAGTCGAAATTACCACAGAGGTAACCTCGACTGGCTTATTATCTTCGTAACGCATTGTAACTTGACTTTTTGAGTCTGGCTCTATTCCTTTAAGGCTTCCTTTTTTTCTATCCTCTGCCATGAATCTAAGTATCTTATGAGAAAAATATATTGGAGCTGGCATTAATTCTTCCGTTTCCTTGCATGCATATCCAAACATTATCCCTTGATCACCAGCACCCTCGTCTTTATTTCCCTTTGAATCTACTCCCATTGCAATGTCTGTTGATTGTTCATGAAGAAATACTTCGATATCTGAGGTTTTCCAACTAAAGCCACTTTGATCATAACCAATATCTTTAATACATTCCCTTACTTTGCCAATAATTTCATCTTTATCGATTTTTGGACCTCTTATCTCACCTGCTAAAACAACTTTATTTGTTGTAGTTAGAGTTTCACATGCGACGCGAGAGTGAGGATCAAGAGATAAGTATGAATCAACAACCATATCTGAAATTCTATCGCAAACTTTATCAGGATGTCCTTCAGAAACAGACTCACTTGTAAATAAGTATTTGTTTTTCATTATTTTTTATTTCTCAAAATTAAAAAGATAAATAGATATGTAAATAAAAGAAGAAAGAATATCAAATCATTTTTATTTTTTGTTTTACTCTCAATTAGTGGCACTTTTAATTCTATATTGCCAGCTTCATGAGGCTCCAACCTTTTAATTGTTTCACCATTTGAATTTATAAAAGCACTTATGCCTTTATTGGTAGATCTCAGAAGATAAGTATTATTTTCTATTGATCTAAAGATCGCTTTTGCAAAGTGTTGGTGTGGTCCAATTGAGCTGCCAAACCATGCGTCTTCTGAAATATTTATAATCAGGTTTGTTTTTTTATTAATATTTTTTAAAAGTTCGGGAAATATTACCTCGTAACATATAAGCGGTAGTATATTTAAATTATTTTTAATGAAATTATTTTGTTCAGAGCCTTTTGAAAATGAGCCGTATCCTTGAGTTATTTTTTTTAATCCAAAACTTTCTAAAAAGTTTTCAAAAGGTATAAACTCTCCAAAAGGTACAAGTTTCTTTTTATCGTATTTATATATTATTTCTAAATTATTATTTGTAACGATAAAACTATTATAAAAGTTTTTAGTAAACTCATTCTCAGTGTTTATGCCAAAAATGATAATATGATTTTTAGAAAAGTTATTTTTGAAAATGCTTGAAAATTTCTTTAATTCTTTAAGGTAAACTCCAGCAAATACGCCTTCTGGCCATATAAATATTGTCTTTTTTTTTGGAGAAGGATTGCTATATCTTATAAGTTTATTTATGGCTTTTTCTAACTCATCTTCATTTTCTAAATATCTCATTTCAAGACTAGGGGAAATAATTTTAACATTTACTCTGTCGTAGTCTTCTCTTAATTCAATCTCTTTATCGCTATTAATTTTATAAGATCCATAAATATAAAGTGAAAAGAAAGTGGTAAGAAAAAGTGAAAAAACTAAAAATTTATATTTCTTATTAAAAAATAATATTACTGGAGAACAAAAAAAGATTATGGAGAGTGAGTTAAATGCATATAGTCCTATAAAATTTAATATTTGAAGGATTTCAATTTTCCAAGACCAAGAATATGCCCAGAGATTCCAAGGAAAACCTGAGAAAATAATACCTCTTAAGTAATCAATAATGGATAAAGTCAAACTAAATAATAAAAAGGATGAATAGTCATTTTTTAAAAAAGATCCCGAAATTAATGAAGCGATTCCAAAAAAAAGACCTAGAAACATAGGGATAAGAATTAATGAAAAAGGAATTAAAAATTTTAAGTCTTCATCAAAAGTTAAAGAATTTGAGATCCAATAAGTCCCTGAAAGAAAAAAACCTATTCCAAATAAATATCCAACTAAAAAAAGATTTATAAGATACGGTTTTTTTCTATATTTATTTTTAGACCTTTTATTAATATTGCTTAAGACAAAAAATAGGATAGGAATTATCAAGAAATTTATAAAAGTTATATTATACGGTTGAAATGCGATTACTGACAATAGACCTAAAAAAAAAGGCACTATACAGACTAAAATTAACCTAGAATTTAAAATATAATTAACCATCAATCTAAATTAAATTTAAAAATTTGTTTTCTAGATTTCGCATCTCATTGAAATTTTTTTCTGTCTTGTGGTCATACCCGAGAAGGTGAAAAAAACCATGAATCCAAAGTTTATTTAGTTGATGTCTAAATTTTTTTTTATCATTTTTATTTTTGATTTGGTTTAAGTTGACAATAATATCTCCTAAATAAATTTCTTTATCTTTCAAAAAAGTTTTTTTAAGATTACTTTTACTATAAAATGGAAAGGAAAGAACATCTGTAGATTTATTTTTATTTCTAAATTTTTTATTTAATTTCTTTATCTCAGTTGAATTAGATAAAAGCAAAGAAAATATTAAAATTTTTTTCTTATAAAGATTATTTTTTTTATTTATTTTAAAAATTTTTTTGTCAATATAATTTTTTGGATTTTTCGTATGTTTTAGCCAACTAATGTTATTTAAAATTACATTAATTTTTATCATCAGTAATATTTTTGTTGTAAGCCTGAATAATTTTTGAAACAAGTGGATGTCTTACAACGTCTGAATGATCAAACTCTATAACTTTGATTTCTCGAATATTTTTTAAAATATTTTTTGATTTAATTAAACCTGATTGAGATTTGTTTATTAAATCTACTTGTGTTGGATCTCCGTTGACTACTAATTTTGAATTCTCACCTATTCTTGTTAAAAACATCTTAATTTGTGTTTGAGTTGCATTTTGCGCTTCGTCCAGTATTGCAAAACAATTTTTTAAAGTTCTACCTCTCATGAAAGCAAGTGGAGCTATTTCAATTTCACCTGAATCTATTTTTTTATCAATTTTGTCTGAACCAAAAAGTTCGTATAGAGCGTCATAAAGGGGTCTCAAATACGGATCAACTTTTTCTTTCATATCGCCAGGCAAGAAACCAAGTTTTTCTCCAGCTTCCACCGCTGGTCTTGAAAGTATTACTCGTTCAATTTTTTTTTCCATTAATAAAGTGACAGCAACAGAAACAGCTAAAAAACTTTTTCCTGTGCCTGCAGGACCTAAAGATAAAATAATTTCATTTTCTTTTAATGCTTTAATATATTCTGACTGCTTTTCAGATCGAGCGATTACTGATTTTTTAGGAGTCTTAATTAGTTGTTTAAATGATTTTACATTTGACTCTTTAAATTTAATATTTTTTTTTACTGACAAAATTATATCTTCTTTTTCAATGATATTCGTTAAAAAATATTTATTAGCTAGAAATTTTATTGCTTCACAAAATGCGTCTAAATTTTCCTTTTTTCCTTTGCATGTAATAGAATTTCCACGAAAAAAAATATTGGTGTTTGTTTGCTTAGATAATTCTTTCAAATTCGTATCAAATTGACCTACAATAGACTTCAGCATTTCATTATTATTTATTTGAATATTGATAGTCTCTTTATCAATTTTTTTTATAATTATATTTTGATCTAATTTACTTATCTCAGACATATTTTATGCTGCAAAATTCTCCTTTTTTTTCTCTGGACAAATTTCTCCAAACAGAGAGTTTTGATTACCGCCAATAATATTTACTTTTTTCACTTTACCATTTATATCTTCAGTGCTTCTCACTATAACTGAATTAGCATGTTCATCTCTACCAAAATATGCATCTTTTAATTTCATTTTATTTTCAAATAAAACAAAAACAGTTTTGTTAAATAGAGTCTTTCTATATTCCATTTTAATTTCCTCAGCCTTCTTTTGAAAAATTATCAGTCTTTTTTTAGATACATTATCTTTTACCTTTTCTAATTTTGCGGCTGGAGTACCAGGTCTAGCACTATAAATAAAAGAATATGAATTGATAAATTTTACCTCTTCAATTAATTTAATTGTAGCCTCAAAATCTTTTTCTGTTTCCCCAGGATATCCTATTATAAAATCACTTGAGAAGTTAATTAAGTGATTTGACTTTTTTAGTGAGTTAATAATCTCTAGATATTCCTCAACAGTATGCTTTCTATTCATTTTCTTTAAAATTTCATTTGAACCACTTTGTACTGGTAAATGAACTAGTGGCATTAGTTTTTTAAAGTGCTTGTGCGCGTTAATTAGGTCTTCTGAAAAATCAACTGGATGAGAAGTAGTATATCTAATTCTTTTTAAATCGCTTATTTTCGAAATTTCATAAATTAGATCTGAAAGTTTTTTTCCTTCATAGTTATAAGCATTTACATTTTGACCTAATAAAGTAATTTCTTTTGCGCCGTTACTTACTAATATTTCTATTTCTTTAATTAATTCATTCATAGATCTAGAAAATTCAGCACCTCTTGTGTACGGGACAACACAAAATTTACAAAATTTGTCGCAACCCTCTTGGATTGTTATAAAAGAAGAAATTTTACTATTAGAATTTTTTAAAAGATTTAAGGTATCAAATTTATGAATAACGTCAAATTCTGTAGAATTTATTTTTTTTGTTTCTTTTTCAATTTTAAGAATTATCTCATTTAATTTATGATAGCTTTGTGGTCCAATTACTGCATCAATATAGTTTTCCTTTTTTAACAAAATATCTCCTTCTGCTTGAGCTACACAACCAGTCACAACTACAATTGGTTTTTTTCTATTCCTAAATTGTTTTTTTATTCTACCAATATCATGATAAACTTTATCTGTTGCTTTCTCCCTGATGTGGCAAGTGTTTAAAACATAACAATTTGTGCTGTTTAAATTTTCTGTTTTTTTATAATTTATTTTTTTTACAATGTCGTAAATACGATTGCTATCGTAGTCATTCATCTGACAACCAAAAGTTTTTATGAAAATTTTTTTTTCCAAATTATTTTTTTATTTTTGAACCGTATAATTCAAGTTTATGATCGACTAAATTATATCCTAATTTTTTTGCAATTTTTTTTTGAAGTTCTTCAATATCTTTATCAACAAACTCAACTATTTCTCCACTGTTGATGTCAATTAAATGATTATGATCATCATTAATTTCATATCGTGCTTTACCAGCTTTAAAATCATGTTTTACTAAAATACCCGCTTCTTCAAAAAGCTTTACTGTTCTATAGACTGTTGCGATGCTAATTTTATCATCAATATCTGAGACTCTTTTATGCAATTCATCAACATCAGGGTGGTCTCTTGAGCCATAAACTTCTTTAGACTCAGATAGCACCTTGGCTATGACTTTTCTTTGGTCAGTCAACCTGACTCCCTTTTGTTTACATTTTTCTTCAATAATACTCATAGCTTAATTTAACTTAAATAGATGGGCTTAATCAATTTTTTTTCAATTAATTTTTTATTAATAAGCTCATGTATATTTTTTTCATCAAATCCTTTTAAATCACTGCTTTTATACCCATACAACTTTACTTTCTTTGAAATTTCTAGGCCTTTGGCAACAGCTAAGGATACCCTTATTCCTGAAAAACTTCCAGGTCCTTGATTTATAATAATACTAAAGTTTTGATCAAGCTTAACTTTGTGAATTTTCAGTAAATGCGATATTTCAGTAACGAGAGATTCACTGTTATTTTTTTTATTTTTGAAGGAGTGAATAAAAAATTCTTTATTTATTCTTAAACCTAATTTATCATCCTTTCCAATGCAGCTAATTATTAAAAAATCATTAATCATATTTACTTTCATTATATTCACTGTAGTTTTTCAATCAAAGTCATTTGGCTCTGCTAAATATAATTTTGAAGATTTTGGCTTAATATCGCTTATGTATCATAGATTTGACGAAAGTAAATATCCTTCAACCAATATACAATTAGATATTTTTAAAAAACAATTAGATATTATTGAAAGAGAAGGGGTGCAGTTTATAAAGCCACAAAATTTAAAATCGAGTTTAGTTAACGAAAAAGGTAAAAGAAAGATTTTACTAACGATAGATGACGGATTACTTTCATTTTATGATAATGCATGGCCTATTCTAAAAGAAAAGAAAATTCCTTTTATTTTATTTGTAAATACAAGGGAAGTCGGTTCTTATAATTATATGAACTGGAATCAAATACTTGAGTTATATAAAACTGATAACGTCGAAATAGGAAATCATAGCCACTCTCATGAATATTTAGTTGATGAAACTCCAAAAAAAATTAAAGAAGATATATTAAAGTCCATTAAGATTTTTGAAAAAAACCTGGGCAAAAATTCAGAATTTTTTTCTTATCCCTTTGGCGAGTATAGTATTGAGTTTAAAAAAATAATTAAGAATTTAGGTTTTAAATACGCTTTCGGCCAACATTCAGGTGTGATTGATGAAACAAAAGATTTATGGGAACTTCCAAGATTTCCTATTAATGAAAAGTATGGAGAATTAAATAGATTTGAAACTCTTATAAAAACTCTACCTTTTAAATATTTAAGTATTTCTCCTGAAGATAAATATCTTCTACAATCTAAAAACCCACCTAATGTTAAAGTTGAATTTATAGAAAATATTAATAATTTAAGTCAAATAAATTGTTTTTCTAACGAGGGCAATAAGTGGAGAAATTCCAAAATTTCTTTTTTGCAAAACAATGTTATAGAAATCAAGATTTCAGAAAAATTTATCAGTGAAAGAGGTAGAATCAATTGCTCGCTCAAAGAAAGCAACGGTTTCTGGAGATGGTTGGGAATTCAATATGTTATAAGTGATAAGTAATTAAGAATTTACCTCAACTTGCCTCACCGAATTAAATAGTTTTACAGGTTCAAAGTCTGAAAGTCTATTTTGAGTAATAATCTGATTTAAGATCTTTGTATACTCTGAGCCTGTTTGGGCATAATTTTTTAAAGTATTGGTCAACGCTAAGCCTGTTATTAATTTATTTTTTGCTCTTAATTGTTTCCTCTTTTCTCTAAATTTAGAATAACTTTTGTGAGTATTTAAATTGTTTTTATAAGCTTTTACTGATGCTCTTAAAATAGGAAATTTCAAAATTTTATGTTTTTTATTATTGTCTCTGTCTAGAGGAGCTATACCTTGTCCATCCCAAGTCCATTGCCCAAAAATAGCGTTACCTTCTAATGCAAATCTAGAAGTACCCCAACCACTCTCTTTCGCAGCTTGAGCTAACGCAATCGAAACAGGTATCATGTCCATTCTGAAAAGCAGTTCGTCCAAATTACCTTTTTTAACTTTATATTCTAAAAGTTTTTGTCTTAGCCACTGTTTTTCAGAGTCAGTAGTAAATTTTTTTAACTTTATACTTTTAAGTTTTATTCTATCGTCTAATATTTTTTCATTTTCAGCAACAATCAAAGGTAAGACTATTTGTATAAAAGTTTCTTTTTTAAGTTTAACACTTTGCAAATTATCTAAATCCCTTGGGAATTGTGTAAAATAAATTGGTTTAACCAATTTATCATTTCTTACTTTTTTCAAATCATAGTCTACGTCTTTAAAAAGTTGAATTACTGTCTCTGTTTTTAAATTTAAGTCAGGCAAAATTATCTCTGCAACATTATTTTTTTTTACTTTAATCTCTGGTTTTTTTGCCTCTTTTTTAATTTTGATTTCTGGTTTTTTTACTTCTTTATTTGGTTTTACCTCTGACTTTTTTACTTCTTTTTTTGGTTTTACCTCAGGCTTTTTTACTTCTAGCTTTCTCTCAACTAAGTCGGTGTTTTTATAATAATTTATTCCTGAAACTGCACCAGTGATCAAACCAGTTATAACAAAAAAACCTAGTATAATTTTTTTTACACTTTTTGGATTTATTTCTTGATTATAAATCGCATTGAAAACGTCTGTAAAAAGATTGCCAAAAAAATTATATGTTACTTTACTTAGGATAGGCAAAATTTTGAGAAAATTTTCACCAACTTTCCCTGCGCTCTTCCAAAAAAAATAAATTTGGCTATTTAATTTTCTTACAAAATCGTATTTAAAATTTTGTATTTTTCTTATTAATTTATTTTTGTCTTTTATAGTTTCATCTTTTAAATTTCCAACATTTGACTTAAATTTTATTATTGGTTTTGAAAAGTTTTCTTTAAAAAAATTGGTATTAAAATCTTTAGGAATAACTATCTTGTTTTTTCTCAAAATTAATTCAAGTTGGCCTGAAGTTAAATTCTTTCTATTTCTAATATAGTCTTTAACTTCTTTAACATTATAAATATTTGCTAATTCTATTAGCTTATCTCTGTAGCTTAAATTTTTTTTCATTATTATACTGCTTCAACCGAGTTAACCTCTTTAACATAATGTTTTAGAAGATTTTGTACCCCTTGTTTTAATGTCAATAGAGAACTGGGGCAGCCCGAGCAACTTCCTTGTAATTCAACTTTAACAACACCATTTTCAAACGACTTAAACTTTATGTCACCCCCATCTTTAGCCACTGCTGGTCTTATTTTTGAGTCTAAAACATCTAAAATTTTTTTTATTGTATCATCTGTTTCATTATTAACATCTTTATCTTCAGCTTTAAGCTCTTTGCCTAAAATTGGATTTTGACTGTTTTCAAAATAGTGATTCAAGTGCGATATGACCATTGGTTTTAAATCATTCCAAGATACTTCTCTTGTTTTTTTAACAGACAAAAAATTTTTTGATAATAATACTAACTCTACACCTTCAAATTTTAACAGTTCCTTAACGAAATCATTAGAAATACTATCTATATCTTTTTTTTGAAATTCCGTGGTTCCAATTTCAGAAATAATTTTTTCAGTTAAAAATTTTAGGGATTCTGGATTGGGTGTAGTTTCTATATGTATCATACGATTTTATATTATATCAAACCTACTTTTTCACGTATATTCTTTAGGTTCTCCTCAGCTTTAATTCTTGCTTTTTCAGTGCCTTTTTTCAAAATTTTAAGTAAATATGTCTCATCATTCATCAATTTTTTAATTTCTTTGCCAATAGGGCATATTTCTTCGATTAAAAGTTCTGCTAATTTATCTTTAAGGAACGAATATTCTTTGCCTGCCATTATATTTAATACATCATTAATCTTTTTTTCAGAAACTTCTGAATATATATTAATTAGATTTAAAGCTTCCGGTTTTTTTTCAAGCTTTTTAAATTCATCAGGAATGGTTGCTGAGTCAGATTTAGCCTTTTTAATTTTTTTTATAATTTGATCGGGATCATCGTTTAAATTTATTCTTGAGTATTCAGACTCTTCCGATTTACTCATTTTTTTTGTTCCATCTCTTAAACTCATCACTCTTGAAATATTTTTAGAAATAAGAGGTTCTGGAAGAGGAAAAAAACCCTCACAATTAAAATCTTTATTAAACTTTTGAGCTATATCTCTTGATAATTCTAAATGCTGTTTTTGATCTGCTCCAACTGGTACATATGTAGCTTTATACAAAAGTATGTCGGCAGCCATTAAATTTGGATAAATGTAAAGACCGACACTAGCTTTTTCTTTATCTTTGCCAGCCTTATCTTTAAATTGTGTCATTCTATTTAACCAACCAATTCGTGATACACAACTTAGAATCCAAGCTAATTCTGAATGACCCTGAACTGAAGATTGATTAAAAATAATACTTTTATCTGGATTTAATCCTGTGGCTAAAAAACTTGCTGTTGTCTCTAAAATGTTTTTTTTAAGCCTTTTTGGATCTATAAAATTTGTAATTGCGTGTAAGTCTACAACACAATAAATACAGTTCATTTTTTTTTGAAGCGCAACAAAGTTTTTCAAAGCACCTAGATAATTTCCTAAATGTAAATTACCAGTTGGCTGAACACCTGAAAATACAATTTTTTCATTCATTTAATTTGTTTTAAATTTTTTTTTATTTAATACACCAGTAAAATAGGAGGATATCAAATAAAAACCAGCAACAAAACTAACAATTAACAATAAATAAATAGATTTAAATTTGTATGAAAAATCTAAGTAATTTGAATAATTCTGAAGTGCAAACACAAGAATTAAACTCATAATGGCTGTATTTAGAATTATTATTATTATATTTTTTAATAAATAATTTTTAACTAACAAAATTCTTTTTTTGTGAAGACAGAGCATATAAATCACTACTCCGAGCCAAGTAGAAATAGAAGTAGCAATAGGAATAATTATAAAACCAATTTTTTGAAAATATAAAATACTTATAAAAACATTCGTTAAAACAATTACCGATGATATATAAAATGGAATTTTGGTATTATCTCTTGCAAAATAAAAATTTGAAAATATTTTCAATAAAGCAAAAGCAGGTACACCATAAGCAAAATATTTTAATGCTGTTGAAGTCATACTTACACTCTCGTAAGAAAATGTTCCATAGCCAAATAAAGCACTAATAATTTCTTCTGAAGCTAATATTAAACCAACACCTGCTGGAATAGACAAAAGAAGAGAAAGTTCAATTGATTTATTCTGTATATCAGAAATTTTAAAAATATTTTTTTGTTTACATGCTTTTGAAAGTATCGGTAATGAGACTGTACTAACTGCTATTCCAGCTAAAGCTAGATTTATTTGATAAACTCGATCAGCATAATATAAATAAGATACTGCACTTGCTTGAAAGGAAGCTATGATTGTGCCTATCAAAATATTAATTTGTGTCACACCAGATGACAAAATACTCGGAAAAAGTTTCTTAAAGAATAGTTTCACTTTTGAAGTAATATTTATCTTAAACTGTAAAGAGGGTTCATAATATTTTTTTGTAAAAAAAATTAAAAATATTAGTTGTATTAATCCTGCTAATGTTACCCCAAAAGAAAGTTGTCTAGCAAAGTCTAATTTTAAGAGAAAAGATAAAATTAAAGAGCCAATTAATATAATATTTAAAATAATAGGTGCGGCGGCAGCGGCGGCAAATTTATTATTTGCATTTAGAATTGCAGAAAAAAAGGATGACAAGCTTACAAGTATTAAAAAAGGGAAAGTTATTCTTGTAAAATCCACTGCTAAGTTAAATTTCTGGATATCACCAATAAATCCAGGAGCGATCAAATAAACAATAAATGGGGTAAAAATTTCTACCAGTAAGACAATAATTGACAAAATTATAATTAACAAGTTAAGAACTTCATCAGCAAATTTTTTACCTTTTTTTTCATTTTTTATTTTTTCTGACACATAACTCGGTATAAATGCTGCATTAAATGTCCCCTCAGCAAATAAACGTCTAAATGTATTTGGAATTCTAAATGCAACAAAAAAAGCATCGGCGTAAATTGATGTTCCTAGAAATATTGCTATTAATATATCTCTAATGTATCCTAATATTCTGCTAATTAACGTGAAAAAACTGAATACATATGTAGATGACAATAAGTTCATACAAATTCTAAATTAGGCCACAAATAATAATTAAACAATGCAATTAAAATATTTTATATATTTATATAACTTACATAGAATTTAAATGACAAAAAAATCTAAAATTGACCATTATTCAGATAAAGAAGCTCTTGAATTCCATGTAAAAGGCAAGTCTGGCAAAATTGAGATTAATTCTTCTAAACCTTTGATAACAAAAAGAGATTTATCTTTGGCGTATTCTCCAGGAGTTGCAGCGCCAGTGAAGGAAATAGCAAAAAATCCTGAATTGATTTACGACTATACAAGCAAAGGAAATTTAGTTGCAGTAATAAGTAACGGTTCAGCAATATTAGGGCTTGGTAATTTAGGTTCATTAGCATCCAAACCTGTTATGGAAGGAAAGTCAGTGCTTTTTAAAAGATTTGCTGATATCGACTCAATTGATATTGAAATAAATAATAATGATACGAGCTCTATAATTGAAACAATCAAAAACATAAGTGGAACATTTGGTGGTATTAATCTAGAGGATATTGCTGCGCCAGATTGTTTTATTATCGAGCAAAAACTTAAAGAATGTTTAGATATTCCTATTTTTCATGATGACCAACATGGAACTGCAATAATTACATTAGCGGCTTTAATTAACGCGTTAGATATTTCAAAGAAAAAAATAAACGAAGTCAAAGTGGTTATAAATGGTGCTGGAGCCTCTGCACAAGCTTGTACTAACTTATTTATAAGTTCAGGAGTTAAAAAAGACAACATTATAATGTGTGACAGCAAGGGAGTTATTTTTAAAGGACGAAAAAATGTAGATCAGTTTAAATCGGCTTTTGCAGCGGATACAAAATTTAGAACTTTGGAAGATGCGTTAGAAAAAGCTGATGTTTTTTTAGGCTTGTCTGCTAAAGATGTTGTTACAAAAGAGATGGTAAAGTCGATGGGGGATAATCCTATTATTTTTGCCTGTGCTAATCCTGATCCAGAGATAAAACCAGAATTAATTAATGAAGTGAGGTCTGACGCAATAATTGCAACCGGAAGGTCAGATTATCCTAATCAAGTAAATAACCTAATTGGTTTTCCGTATATTTTTCGAGGAGCACTTGATGTAAGAGCTAAAGAAATAAACGAAGATATGAAAGTTGCTGCAGCAAAAGCTATAGCATTACTGGCTAGGGAAGACGTTCCTGATGAGGTAGTAGCAGCATACGGAGGTGATAGACCCAAATATGGAAAAAATTATATTATACCTTCAACTTTCGACCCAAGATTGATAAGCGTAATTCCACTCGCTGTTGCCAAAGCAGCAATCAAAAGCGGTGTTGCAAGAAAAAAATTACAAAATTTTGAAGAGTATAAAGATCAATTAATAAATAGATTAGATCCTTCGATGTCAGTAATGCAAGGTATAAACGCAAAAGTAAGAAGAAATCCAAAAAGAGTTATATTCGCAGAAGGTGAAGATGAAAATATGTTGAAGGCTGCGATTGAATTTGGAAAAAATAAGCTTGGAACACCTGTATTAATTGGAACTGAAAAAAGAATTAAGGAACAATTGAAAAAAATTGGTTTAGATGAGAATCATAAAATCGAAATAGTAAACTCAAAAGATAAAGAGAAAAGGAAAAAATATGTAAAACATCTTTACAAAAAACTACAGAGAGAGGGACAATTAGAAAGAGATGTTGACCGCCTTGTAAGAAATGATCGTATAGCATGGGGAGCCTCTATGATTGCCTGCAAAGATGCAGACGCAATGGTAACCGGAAATATCAGACATTATGCTGCATCAATTGAAAAACTTAAACGAGTTGTAGCGTCTAGACCAGGTGAAGAAATATTTGGTTTAACGATGATTAATGCAAAAGGTAAAACTATTTTAGTTGCAGATACGAATGTACAAGATTTTCCGTCTTCTCAAAGACTCGTCAACGTATCAAAATCTTGTGTTAGAGTAGCAAGGTTATTTGGATTTGATCCAAAGGTAGCTTTTTTATCTCATTCAACTTTTGGAAAACCAGTTTCGAAAAATACTGAACATGTTAGACATGCTATTGAGCTTCTTAAAAAAGAAAAAGTAGATTTTGATTTCGATGGAGAAATGCAGCCGGATGTTGCTCTTAATCCAATATATAAAGAAATTTATCCTTTTTCAAAAATTGTTGGAAATGCAAACATATTAATAATGCCGGCTTTGCACAGTGCGGCTATATCTACGAAATTGATGAAAGTTTATGGTGGTGCAAAATTAATTGGACCTTTGTTAATTGGTCTTGGGTTGCCAATTGAAGTAGCTCCGTTAAGATCCAGTACCTCGGATATACTTAATTTAGCCTCTATAGCAGCCTACTCTTCTGATGTAATTGAATATTCTTTCTAAAGTTTATTGCGACTCAGTTCTGAAACAAGATAAATCGACGGTATTATTTTTTTAACGTCATAAATTTTATTGGCTTCTTTCATAACTTCTTTTTTCTCTTCTTCATCAAATGCAATTCCAAAAATATAAATATTTTTGTTTATTGTTTCTAAAGTATAATTTCTTGCTTTAGTTTTTTTATTAAAAATTAAAGCCGATCTTAATTGACTTGTAATTAAAATATCCTTTGCGGTTGATTTAAAATTAGTTTCACCTTTAATCGTAATTGCGTTTTTAACTGATCTTACTCCTTTTGTTTCCCACGCAATCTTAGTTATTTTAATTTTTTCTTCTGCTTTATCTACTTTCCCTGATAAAAAAATCCTGCCGTCTATAACTTCTGATTGCACTAATAAAAAGTACTTTTTATCTGTTAATGCTAATCTAGCGCTTAAATTCTTTTGCATTATAGTGTCATCAATCTGCATACCGATTGTTCTGGGATCAAAAGTTATATCAACACCAGTACCAAATCTTGTAGTGGATGAGCAAGAACTTAAAATTACTAATGAAATTATAACTATTATTTTATTCATTGTCTTTTATTAATAAGCAAATTTTATAAATTTTTTTCTTTTGTACTTTTTCAGTCTTAGATATTAATTCAACAGTATCTTTTAAACTATATTTCTCTAAATATATTTTCGCCATTTCTTTAATTTTTTTTTCGTTTATGTATGTTTCTTTTTTAATATTTTTTTCTGATAATACAACAGTCAATTCACCTTTAATGGGCGACTCAAAAACTTTAATCTTATCAACATCTTCTCTATAAAAAGCCTCGTGTAATTTTGTAATTTCCCTAGCGATAAGTATTTTTCTTCCAACAAAAAATGTCTTAAAACTATTTAAATAGAAATTAATCTTTATTGATGGAATGAAAAAAATTATTGAAAAGGAGAGGTCAGATATTGATTGTAAAACCTTATCAAGTTCATTTTTTGTTTTAGGTAAAAAACCATAAAACAGGAACTGATCGCTAAACCCAGATATGCTTATAGCAGAAGTTATAGCTGAAACCCCTGGAACAGGAATAACTTGAATACCATTCATGACACAAGTTTGAATTAAGATCTTTCCTGGGTCAGAGAGTGCTGGAGTACCAGCATCCGATATTAGAGACAAAATTTTGCCTTCATTTAAATATTTTATAATTTTCTTAAGTTCTTTTTTCTCATTAAACTTGTGATAGGAGGCTAGTTTTTTTTTAATGTTAAGGTGTTTAAGTAATTTTAGCGAATGTCTAGTATCTTCGCAAAAAATAATATCAGATTTTTTTAATACCTCTATAGCCCTTATAGTTATATCATCTAAATTTCCAATAGGAGTTGAAACAATATATAAGCTATTATTAGATAGTTTCATTTTATGAAATACAAATTTTTAATATTTATATCTTATATAGTTATATTCTTTAACTCCAATCTATTAAGCCAGGAAAATAAGAATTTACTAAAAATTGGTTTATTGGCTCCTCTAAGCGGCGAGTACAAAGATTTAGGAAACTCCTTAGTTTATTCTCTACAAATGGCTTTACAAGAAATAAATGATAAGAATGTTTATTTAATTCCAAGAGACTCAGGGTCAAATGATAAAGATAAATTAAATGATGCAATAAAAGATATGAAGTCTCAAGGAGTAAAAATTATAATTGGGCCAATTAATAATGAGGACTTTAATGAAGTAAAAAAATATAGTGAATTAATTTTTATTTCACCTTCAAATTTAAATCCAGAGTTTCAAAATAATATAATCAGCATTGGTGTTAGTTTTGAGTCTCAAATGTTGGCTTTAAGTAAATTTATTAAGAAACAAAAAAAAATTAAAACAGTTATTTTATTGCCAAACAATCAATATACGGAATTGATACAAAATAAAATTAAAAAACTTGATTTAAGCAATTACAGGATTTTTAGATATAATCCAGATCCAAAAGTGCTCACTGGTGAGATTGAAAAACTTACTAATTATTCTCAAAGAAAAAATAATTTAGAGATTAGAAAAAAAATGATTTCTGACAAAGACGATGAGCAATCTAAGCGTGAATTAGAATTACTTGAGCAAAGATACACTCTTGGAAATGTTAATTTTGACTCCGTCATAATTGTTGACTTTGGAAATAGCCTTAAGAGTGTTTTAACTTCACTCATTTTTACAGACGTTGATCAAGAAAAAGTATTATTTACTACAGTTAATCAATGGTTTGACGAAAGCATATTTTATGAAAACTCAGTTAAAGATCTTTATTATCCATCAATAAATTATAAAGAATTTAAGAAATATAAAAAAAAATATTTTAAAACCTTTAATGAAAATCCTAATGAAATTACAATATTGGCCTATGATGCTATTGGGTTAATTTATTATATATGGAAAAAAGAAGGTAAAATTAATTCTATTAATAACTTTGCATTTAAAGGAAAGATAAAAGGTAAAATAGGATCTTTTAGTTTTGAAAACAAAAAAATTACCCAGGATCTTGATATCTATAAAACAAAAAATCAAGGATTTATAAAATTTTAACTTTTCGTTTTAATTTTTTAAAAGCAATATACCTATGATCCATTTTGATTTTTTTTCTTTTTGAAATTTCACCAAATGTTTTTTTTTCAAACTGGGGAATAAAAATTGGATCATATCCGAAGCCTTTTTTTCCTAAAATTTTTTTTGAAATCTGACCGTTTATCTTGCCTATAACTGTAATGTATTTTTTTTTGGGAAATTTAATTGTTAAACTACAAATAAAAGTTGCAGATCTGTTTTTTTTATTCTTTAATCTTTTTAATATATATTTCATAGCATTAAGAAATCCGCCATGTCTTTTTGCTAATCTAGCAGAATAAATGCCAGGCTTATTTCCCAGTGCCTTTATGCACAAACCTGAGTCATCTGAAATCACCGGAAAGTTTACAAATTTTGAAAAGTAATTTGCTTTCAATTTTGAGTTTGATGAAAAGGTTTTACCTGTTTCCTTGGGACTTGATATACTTAAAGTTTTAGGTGAAATCTTTTTAAAATTACTTGAAATAAGATGTGATATTTCTTTGAATTTTCCTTGATTATGAGTGCCAACCAATATTTTTTTCATTTCTACCTAGTAATTTAATAAATATTTACTATATAGCAAATAGATGTCAGAAAATAATGAAAAAAATGTAGATAAAACTGAAGAGCATAAAAAAGAAGAGACCTCAAAAGAAAATGTAGAGGAGCTTTCAGTCGAAGAAAAATTAAAACAGACTGAAGAAAAATTGCTTAGATCTTTAGCTGAGATTGAAAATCAGAGAAGAAGATTTGAAAAAGAAATTAAAGATGCTTTTGAATTTGGCTCTTTTAATTTTGCAAAAGAAAGTTTAGCTATTCTTGATAATTTAGAAAGAGCTAAACATGCAATTAAAAATGATGAAGTTTTAAAAACGAATAAAGATTTAGATAAATTTTTAGATAATTTGTCAATAATTGAAAAAGACTTAATTACCATATTTGAAAAAAATAAAATCTTGAAAATTAAAGCTAAAGATAAAAAATTTGACCCCAATATTCATCAAGCAATGGCAGAAATTGAGGATGAAAGCTCAGAAGCAGGAACTGTAATTCAAGAGATTCAGCCTGGCTATATGTTGGGTGATAGATTATTAAGACCAGCATTAGTGGGGATTGCAAAGAAAAAGAATCCAAAAAATGGTGAAAAAATGGAAAAAAAGAAGAAGAATTAGACTTGTAGAAACAAAAAAAACACCCATATAAAAATTATGACAAAAGGAATATATAATGAGTAAAGTAATCGGAATTGACTTAGGTACCACAAATTCATGTGTAGCCATTATGGATGGCTCTCAGGCCAAAGTTTTAGAAAATGTTGAAGGGGCTAGAACTACACCTTCAGTGGTAGCTTTTTTAGAAAATAATGAAAAATTAGTTGGACAACCTGCAAAAAGACAGGCTGTAACTAATGCAGGTGATACCGTTTTCGCTGTAAAGAGACTTATTGGTAGAAAATTTGATGGTCCTTCAGTGCAAAAAGATATTTCGAAAGTACCTTATAAGATAGTTAAATCAGATAATGGTGATGCTTGGGTTGAAGGAAAAGGAAAAAAATATTCGCCCGCTCAAATTTCTGCATTTGTTTTACAAAAAATGAAAGAAACGGCTGAAAAATATTTAGGAC
>MDTB01025005.1_pt1 | contig 22708 bp, 23 predicted proteins | sample 811161 | NCBI WGS metagenome assembly MDTB01 (sample SAMN05326650, study PRJNA326480) | marine metagenome | isolation source: seawater | place: Mediterranean Sea | collected 2009 | reverse complement strand
GCATCAACTAAGTTAACACCAAGATACTCTGCTATGCTCTTAGCAAGAGGTTTATTGCTATTACCTGAAACCAATTTCATAATTATCTTATATACTAACTAAACTAATTTGCCTACCACAATTTTTAATTTTATTTAAACTACAATATCTATGACTAAAAAATTTTTCTGGACTAGTAAAAGTATTTTCATTTGAAATATAAAAATTTTTGATCTTACACTCTAAAAGTTTTAATTTAATTAATTTAGAAAAATCAAAGAAGAATCTTTTGTTTTTTTTTAAAATAAATATTTCATAATTATTTATTCTTTCTTTAAGAAACTTTAGAAAGTCAGATTTGACTTCAAACGAATTCTGTTTTAAATGAGGCCCAACGAATACATTTAAATTAATTATGTTTTCCCCTAGTTTATTAAGCTTAATTATGGTTCTTTCAATAATTTGATTAATCAATCCTTTCCAGCCAGCGTGAATTATTCCAAAATATTTTACACCTAAAATAATAATCGGAGCACAATCGGCTGTTAAAATCCCCAATAATATATCATCTCTACAAGTTATTAGTGCATCAGCTTTTAATGATGATAGACTATTCTTATCCACTTTTAAAACAATATTTGAATGAATTTGATTAGGTAAAATAATGTTTTTACTATTCAAATATTGGGATACTATTTTTCTATTATTTTTAATAACTAGTTCAGAATCCCCTCTATTGTAGGCACAATTAATAGGAAAATCTTTTTTTTTATTAAACTTAATTTTTCTCCCAAAAAAACAAAAAATAAATTTATCATGTGATTCAATTTTATTCATTTTTTTTAAAAATTTTTGATTCTATATCATAAGAACTGACAAACATACATTTTATTAAGTTACCAATTCCGTCAGGACTAGTTAATCTCTCAAACTGTTTTTGTAAATTTAATTTTATTCTATTTGACTTCGCATGTTTTGAAAGATGAGCAACCCTTTCATTTATTCCATGAAAGAATAGGAAATTTTTTTGAGTTATTGGTCCGAATGTATATAATTTCTTGCTTTTTGCAAGATTTGTTATCATTTCAAAATCTACATGATAAGTTATATCACACCTGAAAGGATAATCGAATAGATTGCATTTCTTAGATTTATAAATAGCTTGCAAAGTGTCAACATTCCCCTTCTTAAAAGGACCGTAGTCAAATATTAATATTCCACCCTCAAACTCTTTTATGTGATTAAAAATTTTATTTAAATAGAGTTTAGTTAGTGGTGATTTTTCTAAAACATCGCCATTTAAATATTTCGAATCAAATTTATTATCAGTTTTCACATAAGTCATTTTAAATCCCTTGTCATACATAACTCTCCTTTCAAACCAAACATTATTAATTTTTTCGAACTGATTTATTGGAAGAGCATCTAAAAACTCATTACAAATAAAAAAATAGGGTTCTTTTTTTAAATTAAGTTTTTTTATAAATTCGATATTAATAAACTTCGAATCAAATTCTTTTAAGTTTTGATTTTGGATCGCACTCAGGTAAGTAGATTTCTCGTATAAAAAAAAGTAGGTCGGTATTTTGAGAAACTTTTGTATAGTGTTAATAAAGTCTCTCATTAAAGTTCCATTTCCAGGACCAAGTTCACAATAATTTCTTACCTGAAATTTTTTTAATAATAAAAAGAAGATAGTAATACACTCACCAAACATTTGACTTATTTCTGGAGAGGTAATGAAATGAGATCCAATTAGATTGTTCTGATAGAAACCTTTATTTTTTTGATATAAACAAAAATTTATAAACCTACTCAATGAAATATCTTGTTTTTTTAAAAGTTGTTGTATTTGAATCATGTTTTTGATCTAAAAAAAATAACGCCTAAAAAAAACATCGGTATCGAAAGAACTTGTCCCATCGATAAATCAAATAAAACATAACCAATATGACTGTCTGGTTCTCTAAAAAATTCTAAAGAAAATCTAAAAAAACCATATAATATTAAAAAAAGAGCAAACATATTTATTGATTTGTGTAATTTGTTTTTTATAAATAAAAAAATAATTAAAAAAATTATTACTCCTTCAAAAAATGCCTCGTATAATTGACTAGGATGCCTCAATACGTCATTTTCTGAGAAAACAACTCCCCACTCCTTATTAGTGGGTTTTCCAATTAACTCCCCATTAATGAAGTTAGCTATTCTTCCTAAAAAAATACCTAATGGGGCACAAGCAGCTACTAAATTTGATATTTCATAGAATTCTATTTTTTTCTTCATAGAAAATAAAAAAATAGATATTAACAAACCTATTAATCCCCCATGAAAAGACATTCCACCTTGCCATATTTTGAAAATCTCTAGTGGATCATTAATGTAAAATTCCAAGTTGTAGAAAATAACATAGCCAGCTCTACCTCCAAGAATTACAGCAAGAACTGCCCAACTAAGAAAATCTTCAAAATAGGCTATGTCGAAATTAAAATACTTTTTAAAAATAAGATATTTTGCATAAAAATAGCTAAAAATGAAACCAAACAAATATGACAAAGAATACCAATAGATTTTTAAACCAAAAATCTCAAAAGCTACTGGATTAAAATTATGAATAAACATCATTAATCAGATTTTTCTTAAATAATTTTGTATGTAGTCGTTAATTCCATCTTCAAGTGTATAAAATTTTTTGTTATATCCTGATTTTCGAAGTTTTTGAGTTGTTGCTTTAGTGAAATATTGATACTGCTTTCTAATGGATTTCGGAGTATTTACATATTCAATCTTTTTTTGTTTATTACAAGTTCTATAAACACATTCAGTCAGTTTATTAAAACTTTCTGGTTTAGAACTTCCAATGTTAAAAAGTCCACTTATATTTTTATTTTTGGTGAACCAATAAATAATTTCTGTAACATCCTTCACATAAACAAAATCTCTAAGTTGTTCTCCATCTTCATATGCAGGGTTGTGGGATTTAAAAAGTTTAACGATTTTATTAAATTCTATCTTTTCATAAATTTTTAAGACGATACTTCTCATATCTTTTTTATGAAATTCATTTGGACCATATACATTGAAAAACTTTAATCCCACACATTGGGTTTTAATTTTTTTTTCATTAAATTTTTTCCATATTATTCTGTCTATTATATGTTTTGACCAACCATATAGATTTAAAGGAATCAATTTAGATAGATATGCATCATCTGAGTCGTCACTGAATCCATGATCACCATTTCCAAAAGTTGCGGCTGAAGAAGCGTATATAAATCTTTTTTTGTTAATCTGACACCATTCCCAGAGTTTGATAGACAAATGTAGATTATTTTCAATTATGAGATTTAAATCTTCTTCAACTGTAGATGTAACTGCGCCCAAATGAATAACTATAGATATTTTCTTCCTATTTGTTTTTAAAAATTTCTCTAGATTTTTTGGACTTACAATTTCAAAAGTTTTATTTGGGAAGTACTTTTGATTTTTTTTATTATGCCAATCAACAGATACAACTTTTTCCCCTTTATTTAGAAAATAATTTACTGTATTAGAACCTATGAAACCAGCACCACCGGTAATTAAAATCATCAGTTTAAAACCTCTAAAATAAGGAAGCTAACAAAATATGTGATAGCAATAAAACATGAAATGTTAATTAGATAAATATTTTTTTTATTTTGAGGATTTTTTTTTAATAATTTAAAGAAAAAATAAACCCAAACAAAGAAAGATATTACGTAAAAAAAAATAATAAATAATATAAGCGTACCTTTAATCATTTAATCAACATATAGTGTTTTTTTTTGTAAGTGATACTAATTGTAGTTGTTTAATTATAATATATATACTATTATTATGTTGTGAGTTTTGACAGTCAAAAAAAAATTATAAGCGATAACAATCCTATCGATTTTATTGAAGAATATGTAATTAATGATGATAAAGATATATTGAGGGAGTCAAGAGACGAGATTACTATATTTTCAAAAGGAATTTGGAAAAATCACAATATTTCTTTTAGATGGAATAATGAAAGAAAGATCATAGAAATAAATAGTTACTTTGATATGACGAAAAAGAGTAAACCTAACAAATCTATTTATACTTTGATTTCAAGTGTAAATAGAAAAGTAAATTTAGGTTTTTTTAATTATTGTTCAAAACTAGAGACAATCTTTTTTAGTTATAAAATTTCAATTAAGGGCCAACATATTTTAACATTTGAACAAATCAGAGATTTCATAGAAATTGTTACGAATGAATGTGACAGATTTTTCCCTGTTTTTTTTGTTTTTTTTTATAAGAAGCAAGACCCTAAACTTGCTATCGAAATAGCACTTCTGGATCCACAAGGTGAGGCATGACCTCGCTCTTAATTGGTTGTGGGAATCTAGGTGAAATAATTCTTAAGGGACTCCTTAAAAAAAATAAAAAAGTTATAGTATTAGAGAAAAGTAAGAAACTTATTCAAAAATTAGTTAATAAGTATAAAGAAACAAAGTTTTATGACAATATTCATAAGATTAATTGGGATAATATAGTATATTTAATGATTTGTATTAAACCAAAAGATTCTAAAAGAGTGCTTGAAGAGATCAAATATTTTTATGAAAAAAAACATGTTATAATTTCTTTTGTGGCTGGCTTGGAAACCAAGGCTATTTCACAAACTATTTCAGTTAATTGTAAAATAGTGAGATTAATGCCTAATATTTTCATATCTTCAAATAAAAGCTCAACTGCAATTCTTACTAAAAATATAAACCATAATCAAAAGAATCAGGTTGTTAAAGATTTAGATAATTTTGGGAAAATTATTTGGATTGAAAATGAAAAAAAATTTGATTTCTTTACAGCGATGTTTGGTGGTGGCCCAGCTTATTTTTTCTTTATTCTTGAGTGCTTTAACAAATTAATAATAAAGCAAGGTTTTAACAAGAATGACTCCTTAGTCCTTCTTTCTTCATTAGTAGAAGGCACCTTGATATCAATGAAATCAGAAAATATTAGTTTAAGTCAATTTATAAAGAAAGTAGCAAGTAAAGGTGGAACTACAGAAGAAGCTCTAAAAGTTTTTAAGAAAAATCATGTTCTTTTAAATTTATTTGAGGAAGCATTGAATGCGGCATCTAAAAAATCATCTAAAATTTCTAAACAACTTCTTTAGGTTAATTTTTAAAGGGAATAGAAATTGAAAACAAACATCCTTTAAGTTTTTCCGAGTCCTTTAGATTTATTTTCACTCTTATATTTTTAGATAATTCTTTAGCGATACTTAAACCTAAACCTGATCCACTTTCGTTAAGGTTTCTAGAGTCATCAATTTTATAGAAAGGCTTAAATATTTTCTTTTTAAATTCATTTTCTATTCCTGGTCCATTGTCTTCTATTTCTATAATGATATTTTTTGAATTTTTTTTAGCTGTAATTTCAACTAAACTCCCAAATCTTATGGCATTTTCAAATAAATTAAAGATAATTCTATATAAGCTATTTCTATCTGTATTTACAGAAAGAGATTTTTTACATTTAATTTTAATTTTACTATTTTTAGACTTATATGATTCTATTACTTGATTAAGCAATTGAAATAGATTTACCTTTTCAAATTTTTGTATACTTGTTTCCTTAGAGTAATCTAAATATTCATTTAAAAAAACCTGCATAGTTTCAACATCTTTTTTTATCTGGATGGTTTCCCTTTTATTTTCTAATAACTCTAATCTTAGTTTAATCCGAGTTATTATTGTACCTAAATCATGTGAGATACCTGTTAAAAAATTAGTTTTTTGATCAATATAATTATTGATTCTTCTTTTCATTTTTATAAATGCATTTCCAGCTGCTCGTATTTCCATAGCTCCTTCTGGTTTGAAATCTACTTGTTTTTTGCCTTGCCCAAATTCTTCTGCAGATTTTGCCAATCTATAAATAGCTCTTATTTGTATCCTTAAAAATAAAAGAGCAATTAATGAAAGGACAAGTGATGTTGAAATTATCCATAAAATGTAAATTACCGGAGTTTCACTCAAAAGATATTTTCGAGGAAAATTTATCATCATAAAATCTTGAGCAATTGGTACGAAAAAAGAAACAAATTCTTTTTGAAAGTTTATTTTAATGTCATCATCCACTCTTGACCTAATTGTTTGTTGAATTTTTCTCTCTAATCTTGATTTTTTTTTAAAAACTTTAGGAATCTCTGAAACAATTAAAAGACTAATATTTAACTCTGATGCTAAATTTTTTGCCTTTTCCAAGTTATTTTTTTCATATTGATTAATTATTAAATTAATTTTATTACCTGCTATATTTGAAAATCTATTAACTATTTTTTCCCAATGTCTATCATAAAAAAAAAATATAACCGACCCCTGAATTATTATTAATGGAACAAGAAATATTAATAAAAGTCTCGGTAATAATCTTTTTGGAAGGAATTTCTTTATATAACCTTTATTCATACTCACTCACCAACATGTAGCCTCTTCCTCTTATAGTTCGGATGAAAGAATTTTTTTTATCCGACATTATTTTTTTCCTCAACCTTGTTATTGTCACATCAACTGACCTAAGGTTGATTCCATCGCCTAATAGTTTAGAAATTTTTTCTCTTGATATTTCCTTATTCATGTTTTTGGAGAGATATTCAATGATAATTAGTTCAGAGCTGGTGAGATTAATTAAATTTTTATTTTTTGAGAGCATCCTTGTTCCTAAGTCAAATTCAAAGTCTCCAAAATATCTTTTTCTAAACTTAATATTCTTGTTAAATCTGGGGTTAAGTAATTTATTTATCCTTAATAACAATTCCGTTGGTTCAAATGGTTTGACTAGATAATCATCACATCCAAAGGAATATGATGATTTCTTTTTTTCAATTTGATTGTCAGCAGTCAGCATAAGAACAGGTGTATTTAAATCAAACTTTCTAAAGCGATTCAAAAATTGTATTCCATTTGTCACTGGCATCATTATGTCCAAAATAATAATATCAAATAGAAAAAAATTAATTAGTTTTTCAGCATCTAAGGCATTTTTAGCAACACTGACTCTAAAGTTCTTTCCAGTAAGATAAATTTCTAAAAGTTCTCTAATGTTATTATCGTCATCTACGCATAATAGGTGTGGTAAATTTTTCATAATAAATAAAGATCAGGCTATTTATAAATTTTATTTCAATGTTATATTAATGAATCTTAACTTTTATGGTTTAATTATGCAAATGATCCCTTTTGATAAAAGAGATGGCTTTATATGGATTAATGGTCAATATAAGAGCTGGACTGACTCTAAAGTTCATGTATTGAACCATGGTTTGCATTATGGAAGTTGTGTTTTTGAAGGAATCAGAATTTACGATGGAAAAATTTTTAAATTAAACCAACATATAGAAAGGCTTTATGAATCGGCAAAATTATTAGATCTTGAAATACCATTTGAAATTAATGAGATAAAAAGAATAACAATCGAATTAACTGAAAAACAGAATGTAGATAATGGTTACATTAGACCTGTTGTTTGGAGGGGTAGTGAAAAAATGGCAATTTCCGCAAAAGATGCAACTACAAACATAGCAATTGCCACCTGGTCGTGGCCTTCTTATTTTGCTCCAGATAAAGTTTTTGAGGGAATTAAGCTGACAGTTTCAGATTGGGTAAGACCCTCTCCAAATTCTGCACCAACAAATAGTAAAGCAGCAGGTTTGTATATGATTTGTTCTTTAAGTAAACATGAAGCGGAAAGAAAAGGATTTGATGATGCTTTAATGCTTGATTATCGAGGTTATATTGCCGAAGCAACTGGTGCAAATATTTTTTTCACAAAAAAAGGAAGAATCTTTACTCCAATACCTGACTGTTTTTTAGATGGCATAACCAGACAAACGGTTATTGAAATTGCAAAAAAATTACAGATAGATATTGAAGAGGGGCATTTTACACCAGATTTTCTCGCAAATTGCGAGGAGGTTTTTATGACAGGTACTGCCGTTGAAATAACACCTGTAATTTCTATAGATGACTATACGTTCAAAGTTGGAGCACTAACAAAACTTTTGATTAAAGAATTCAATACTTTAGTAAAAAATTAGAAATCTAATATTCGTCTATCAGATTCTTTTTGATCTAACCATGAAGAATTTTTTAAATAGTTTTCCTTCTTCCAAAAAGTTATTTTTATTTTCAACCAATCTATAAGTTCTTCAGTAAATTTAAAACTTTGTTTTCGATGTCTTGATGCAACTAAAATAAAAACAATATTTTCACCAGGAAACAATTTACCAAATCGATGAATGACTAAATAATCAAGAATAGGATATTTTTTTTTAAGTATTTTAATTATTTTTTCCATCTGAAAAATCGCCATTTTCTCGTAGAATTCAATATCAATACTTTTTATTTGTTTATTGTTATTTTTAGGTCTTACTTTTCCTACAAAAGAAAATATTGATCCTGCGTTTAGATTATTATCAGAAAATTCACGGGTTATTTTTTCAACATTAAATTTTTTTTTTTGAAAGATAATATTCATTAGCCACCCGTTACTGGTGGAAACAAAGCAAGTTCATCTTTATCACTTACATAAAAGTCCTTGTCTACATATTCACAGTTAACCGCAAATTGAATATTTTTAACTTCTTCAAACGCTAGAGCATGCTTTTGATCGATCTCTTTTAGTTCTTTAATTATATCACGTATTTTTTTTTTATTTTTTATAAATAAAGAATATTCACTTTTACCAATTAATTGTTTTAATTTCGCAAAATATAATATTTTCAATTTAATAAATCCTCAAATTTTAAAAATTTTAATAATGTGCCCTTTACAATATAATGTTTTTGTTCTTCTAACTCTATAATTCCCTCACTTTGACTTATTGATGAAATTATTCCCGATCCAGTCGAGTTAAATTTTGATAGCAATAATTTTTGTTTCTTTTTTATAATTTTTCCTCTAAGCCATTCAGTTCTCCCTTTTTTTTTTTTTAGGTCGAAATCGCATGGAAGAAATATAGCTTTTTTACTTTTTCCAGCATATCCTGAAAGATTATTTATGTAATCTACAACAAGAACAAAGAATGTAACTACAGCTGCAACAGGGTTTCCTGGCAAACAAATTAATGGTGTCTTATTTATATGTCCAAATGCGAATGGTCTTCCAGGTTTAATTGATAACTGCCAGAAACTTACTTTACAATTGTCTTTTAGAAATTCACTTATTTTATCTGTGTTACTCTTTGATATTCCTCCACTAGTAACTAAAACATCTATAAGTTTTAAGCTTTTTAGAATCTTTTTATTTGTGTCCTGTGAATCGTCTTTTATTATTCCAAGATCAATAACATCGCACCCAATTTTGCTAAATAATGAACTCAGTACCAATTTATTACTATCATATATTTGATATTTTGACTTTTTCTTATTTAGTTCACATAATTCATTTCCAGTTGAAAAAATTCCAACCTTAACTTTCTTAAAAACTTTGATTTTTGTTAAACCAATTGAGGATAGTTGGGCTAAATCGACTATTCTAATTTTTGTACCTTTGTTAAATATTTTTTTATTTTTCTTTACGTCTTCTCCTCTTACTCGAATATTTGTTCCAGTTTTACAGATATTATTTATAGTTACAAATTTTCCATCAAATACAACATCCTCTTCCATACTTATAGTATCAATATTTGTAATTTCCCCAATAATATAGGCACCCGTATAGACCTTAATAGCTTGATTTTTTTTAATTTTTTTTAAAAAAGGTTTCCCAGGTTTTGATTCTCCAATTACTTCAAGATTCTTTTTAATTAGCTTAGAGTTTATAAAACCAAAACCATCAACAGCTGAATTATCGTACTCTGGAATATCAGAGTTTGAAAAAATATCTTGAGCCAGAATTCTATTTTCAGCTTTCTCTAAATTGATAAATTCGGTTTTATTTAACTTAATAGAATTTAACATTATTTTTTTTGCATCTTTAAATGATGTTAACTTGGAATAAGAAGAGTTCATTTTTGAAAATAATTAATTATAAAGTTAGCTATTTTTTCCGTCTCATAAAAGTTAAAGATTGGAAGGTCTTTATTTACAAAATTATAGTTTTTCTTGTCTATAGCTATGGCCTTTATATTATTATCTGTTGAGTGGATCAAGGGCTTATTCAGTGAAGATCTAACAACCTCTATCTTAGGGAATTCACTATATTTAAGACCTTCTATAATGATAAATTCAGTATTATTTTCAAATTTTTCAACAATTTTTTCTATTTTAGTTTTATTTTTTTGTGGTGCGCTTATTAATGCCCACTTATTTTCATTATAAATCATAACTTCATTTGCTCCAGATTTCAGATGTTTATCGCTATCTTTACCTTCTTTATCTATTTGGAAGTTGTGATGAGTATGTTTCAATGAAGAAACTGAAATTTTTTTCTTTACGAAAAACGAGATCACTCTAGTTGTTAGATCTGTTTTACCACTTCCACTCCAACCAACTATCCCAAAAATTTTTTTCATTTAAATAATCTTAAATTCTTTTTAAAATAAATATATCCAGTATGAATTGTCATGAATGAGGCTACCGTAAGTCCTACGTGACCTATATCTAATATTAAATTTGTTTCAAAGTTTGTTGAGACCATTAAGAATCCGAGAGAGAACATTTGAATGAAAGTTTTCCATTTTGATAGATTTGTTACTAATAATGTTTCTCTTGAGTGAGCAAAAAAATCTCTCAGACCAGAAACTAATATTTCTCTAATTACTATAATTAAAGCAGGATATACAAATACTCCACTTATAATTGTATTTGATATTAAAATAAATATTAATGATACGATCAGTATTTTATCAGCAATTGGATCCAGAAATCTTCCAAAACTTGACTCCAATTCAAACTTTCTAGCTAAATATCCATCTAGGAAATCAGACAGACAAGCTATAATGTAAAGTATAAGAGCCAGCCAGATATAGAACTCTTCATTCAATTCTAAAAATATAATTATTACAGGTATTATTAGTATTCTCAAAAGTGTAAGAATATTTGGTATATTTTCAAGTTTAATCATTCTTATTAAATTCTTTATAGATTTTCTCAGCTGTCTTAATTCCAATATTAGGTACTTTTTTTAAATCACTTATCCCTGCAGTTTTTATATTTTCTATAGTACCGAAATATGATAACAATATTAGTTTAGTTTTTCTTCCAATGCCAACAATATTGTCAAATATAGAGTTTCTAAAAGATTTATTATGTTTGATTTTAGTAGAATTTACAGCGAATCTATGAGCTTCATCTCTCAATCTTTGAAGAAAAAATAAAACCTTATTATTTTTTTCTAATTCAAATAAGTTGTTGTTGTGGTAAATCTTTTCATCACCTGCATTTCTATTTCTTCCTTTTGCAATACCTATTAAATCGATACCAAAAATTTTTTTCTTAGATAATACTTTGCTTACAATGTTTACTTGTCCTTTGCCACCGTCAATTAAAATTAAGTCTGGAGTTTTTTTTTTCCAATCACTAGATATCTTAAATCTTCTCTCCATTACTTGGTTCATCATGAAATAATCGTCACTTGAATAATCATTCGGAACTAAAATATTAAATTTTCTATATCCTTTTTTTAAAAAACTACCATTTTCATAAACAACCATAACTCCAACAGGATTAGTGCCATTTAAATGACTATTGTCATAAATTTCAATTCTATTGGGCGTATTTTTTAATTTTAATTTATCTTTTAATGAAACAAGAATAGATTTCATTTCTAATCTGTCTTTTGTTTTCTTTTCTAAAGATGCATCTACATTTTCCTCTACCATTTTGAGTAACATCTTTTTCTTACCTTTTATTGGAATTTTTATTGAGACTTTATTTTTAAACTCAATAAAAAGTGATTTAAGTATGTGTATGTCTCGTGGTTTAGTGTTTAAGTAAATCTCCTTTGGTGGAACATTATTATTGTAAAAGAAATATAAAAATTGAGAAAAAACCTTTTCTGTTTCATCAAAAAAATTGTTTTCAAACAAGAAATCTTTGTTTCCAAGGTTTTTTCCATTTCTGAAAAAAAATATATGAATAGAAATTAAGTCACTCTTTTTTTTTAAGAATATAATATCAAAATCATCCTTGTTATTCAAATCTGAGTATTTTTCATTTGAAATCTTTGATAGAGCACTAATTCTATCTCTGATGATTGCTGCTTTTTCATAATGCTCTAATTTACTTTCAGTTTTCATTTCTTGGATCAGACTATTTTTAACTTCAGAGTTCTTTCCGCTTAAAAATGCTATGGCATTGTCTACTAACCCCCTATAATTTTTTTTATTTATTAAACCAACGCAAGGAGCACTGCATCTTTTTATCTGGTATAAAATACATGGTCTTTTTCTAGATTTAAAAATATTGTCAGTACAACTTCTTAATAAAAATGCACCTTCTATTTGTTTAATAACATTATCAACTGCATTTACACTTGAGAATGGACCAAAACTTATATCTTTTTTATTTAGCTTTCCCCTATATTTTTTTATTCTTGGCCAATTATCTGAATTAGTAATACTTATAAATGGATAGCTTTTATCATCTATCAATTTAATGTTAAACCTAGGCTTATTTTGCTTAATTAGGTTGTTTTCTAAAATAAACGAGTCAATCTCTGTCAGTGTTTTTATAAACTCTAAATTTGAAGTGAGGTTTATTAGCAATTTAATTCTATTACTTTGGTGACCCTTATTAAGATAGCTGGTTATTCTTTTTTTTAAATTTTTTGCTTTTCCAACATAAAGAATTTTTTGATTGCGATCTAAAAACTTATAAATACCAGATCCGTTTGGAAAAGTCTTTGATGCAATGTTCAGTGCTTTTATACCTTCAAAAAAATTATATTCTATGTTTTTACTCATATCCAAACTTTCTAAAGCCTTGCTTTTATTATAAAAAGTTGTTCAAAAATTACTATCCACTATTACTGTGGATAAATCTGTTAACAATCTTAGGGTTTTGTATTGAGTGTTACCAAAACTGCTGACTTTAACAAAATGATTAATAATTAATCAAATTTATAAAACATTGATTTTATTGATAAAAAAATTATTTTTAACTTCTTCATTATTAATTTTATTACTTAGTGTCGATATTTAATATTTTTTTTTATTTTTTTTTTTATGTTGACAACTTTAAATTTATCAATCGGTAGCAAACACCTTGGATTTTGAATGAGCCCAACCAAGGCTTTGTCCTGAATCCAGTGTTAAAACCTGTCCAGTTACGGAATTGTTATTGATTATATAAGTAATTGCTTCATTTATTTCGGATAACTGAACCTGTTTTTTTAGAGGGGTTCTTAAAATTTGCCTTTTAAATTGATCTGAATTTTGATTTTTACTCATCAATGTAGGCCCCGGAGAGATTCCATTAACTCTAATTTTAGGTGCCAAGTATACTGCTAGGCTTTTTGTTAATGTCAATAAGGCTGATTTGCTGAGTGTATATGATGTGAAATATGGAGTGATGTTATTAACCCTTTGATCAATTATATTAATTATTAATCCTTCTCTATTTTTTATATATTTAACAAAGTTTTGTGAAAGGAAGAACGGTGCTTTTAAATTTACATTCAAATGTTTATTGAAGATCTTGTCAGTCGAAGAAGAAATAGTATCGAATTCAAAAGTTGATGCATTGTTAATTAGAATATCTATAGTCCCAAAATCATTAATTACTTTTTTATAGAATTTTGAAATTTCTTTATCATTCTCAAAATCAAATTGATATGTCGAGAATTTATTTTGATTATTTCCTAGAATATTTTGAAGTTTTAAAGCCTTTTTTTTTGAATTATTGTATTGAATGGCAACATCAAACCCTAAGCTAATTAGATGTTTGGCCATTGATTCACCTATCCTTTGAGCACCACCGGTGATCAGAACTGATTTATATTTTTTTTTCTTTAATTCCAATTTCGTTATTCTCAATAAACTTTATTTTATCTCTGATTGCTGCAGCTCTTTCAAAGTCTAAATTTTCAGCATACTCTATCATTTTTTTCTTTAACTCGCTTAAAGATTCTTTTTTCTTATTTTTATTTATATCTTCACTTTGATTAATACTTTCTTCAATTTTTCTTTGTGTAGATCTTGGAACTATATTATTTTTTGAATTGTGAGCTATTTGTTTCATTCTTCTCCTACTTGTTTCTTCAATTGCAAGAGATATTGATTTAGTTTTGTTATCTGCATACATTATGGCCCTTCCTTCGATATTTCTAGCTGCTCTTCCTATTGTTTGGATTAGTGAGACTTGTGATCTCAAATACCCCTCTTTGTCTGCATCAAGAATAGCTACGAGTCCACACTCTGGTATATCTAACCCTTCTCTAAGTAAATTTATTCCAACTAATACTTCAAAAATTCCCGTTCTTAAATTCTTAATAATTTCTATTCTCTCTAATGCGTTAATTTCTGAATGCATATATTGAGCTTTAATGTTATTTTCGTTTAAATATTCTGCAACCATCTCGGCATTCTTTTTTGTGAGTGTTGTAATTAAGATTCTTAGACCCTTAGCAGTTACTTTTTTACATTCTTCAATTACGTCTTCAACTTGGTTCGAAGCTTTTCTTATTTCGCATATCGGATCAACTAAGCCAGTTGGGCGCACAATTTGTTCTATAAAAATACCTTTGGTTCTTTGTAATTCGTACTCACCTGGTGTTGCTGAAACGTAAATTGTTTGACCTTTAAACTTCTCCCATTCCTCGAACATAAGTGGTCTATTATCTTTGCATGACGGAAGTCTAAAGCCAAAGTCAGATAATGTATTCTTTCGAGATCTATCCCCTTTGAACATTCCTCTTATTTGAGGTATTGTGACATGTGACTCATCAATAAAAACAATAGCATCTGGAGGTAAATATTCAAATAGAGTAGGAGGCGGTTCTCCCTCTTTTCGACCTGATAGATGTCTTGAATAATTTTCTATTCCCGAACAAGATCCTGTTGCTGCTATCATTTCAAGATCAAATTTAGTTCTTTGTTCTATTCTTTGTGCCTCTAAAAATAATTTTTTTTTTTTCAAAATATTTCACCCTTTCATCAAGTTCAACCTTAATTTGATCTATTGCTCTTTTTAGAGATGGCTTTGGGGTTACATAATGACTGTTTGCAAAAATAGTAATACTTTCTAAACTTTTTGAAACAGAACCTAGAAAAGGATCAAATTCATCTATTGACTCGACTATATCTCCAAAAAAAGAGATTCTCCAAGATTTATCTTCAAGATGAGAAGGAAAAATCTCCAATAAATCTCCTCTACTCCTAAATGTTCCTCTTAAATGTACCTGATCATTTCTTTTGTATTGAAGCTCAACTAGCATTTTTTTCAATTTATCAATGTCATATTCTTTATTTTTAAAAATTTTAAAGGCCATTGATGAGTAGGACTCAACAGATCCTAAACCATAAATACACGAGACACTTGCAACAACTACTGTATCTTTTTTTTCTAAGAGTGATCTAGTGGCAGAGTGTCGCATTCTATCTATTTGATCATTAATTGAGGACTCTTTTTCTATGTAAGTGTCGGTTCTAGGAACATAAGCTTCCGGTGTATAATAATCATAATAAGAAACAAAATATTCAACACTGTTTTTGGGAAAGAAACTTTTCATTTCACTGAAAAGTTGAGCTGCAAGAATTTTGTTAGGAGCAAAAATTAATGAAGGTCTTTGTAGTTTCTTAATTATATTGGCCATTGTAAAGGTCTTACCGGAGCCGGTAACACCTAAGAGTACTTGATCGTTTAATTTGTTTTGAAGTCCTTGACATAATTTTTCAATTGCAAATGGTTGATCTCCCGACGGTTTATAAGAACTTTCCAAGTCAAATTTAAAATTTTCCATAAATATTACACAAAAAAAAAAATCTAATATATTTTTGCTAAAGTTAATATATAATCGAAAAATTGAAAATTTACATTTTTTTCTTAATTGATGACTCTAATTTCAGATCGATTATCTAGGTTTAAACCATCCTTGACTGTGAAAATTTCACAGATAGCTCGTGAAATGTCTCGTGCTGGAGAACATGTAATTAGTTTGAGTTCAGGAGAACCTGATTTTGATACCCCTTTACATATAAAAGAAAGTGCCATCAATGCTATAAATAGTGGGTTTACAAAATATACACAAGTTGACGGTATGCCAGACTTAAAAATGTCAATTGTTAATAAGTTTAAAGATGAAAATAAATTAATTTACACTCCTAGCCAAATCACCGTTGGATCAGGAGGTAAGCACGTGATTTATAATTTATTAATGTCAACATTAAATAAAAATGATGAGGTAATAATACCCTCTCCTTATTGGGTTTCATATCCTGACATAGTTAATTTAGCAGGAGGTAAGTCGGTTATAGTTGAAACAAAAATGCATGATAACTTTAAGATATCAGCACACCAGCTACAAGATAGTATTACACCAAAAACTAAATGGTTTATTCTTAATTCGCCAGGCAATCCAACTGGTGCTGTTTACACTAAAAAAGAGCTAATAGAAATTTCAGAAGTCCTTATTAAGAATACACATGTCCATGTTATTTCAGATGATATATATGAACATATAATATACGGTCATGACTTTTATAATATTTTGAATTTAGAGCCAAAACTCTACGAACGGACATTTATTGTGAATGGAGTTTCAAAAGTTTTTTCGATGACAGGCTGGAGAATTGGATACGGTGCAGGAAACGAGGAGATTATAAAAGCGATTTCTAAAATTCAATCACAAAGTACCACAAATCCTTGTTCAATTAGTCAAGTGGCAGCAAAATTTGCACTAGAAAGCGAAAAAAAATTTCTTAAAGATTGGCTGTTAGAATTTAAAAAAAGAAAAGACATGCTTGTAAATTTTTTTAACTCTATTGAAGGGTTAACGCCATTTATTCCAACAGGTGCTTTTTATTTATATGTAAGCTGCGAGGGATATATTAATAGAAAAACCGAAAATGGAATAAAAATTTCTAACGATATAGATTTTGCAGAATATCTTTTAAAAGAATCCAAAGTTGCTATTGTTCCAGGTTCAGCATTTGGAAAGTCACCATTTTTCAGGATCTCTTATGCAACTTCTCTTAAAGACTTAGAAGAAGCTTGTAGGAGGATAAAAATTTCGCTGAGTAAAGTCAAATAAATGAAAATTTTGATCGTAGGAGTTGGCGGAGTAGGTGGTTTTCTTGGGTCTCAGCTTCTTAAAGCAGGTCATGATGTTTTTTTTGTTGCAAGAGGAAAAAGATTTGAATTTTTATCCAAGCATGGATTGGAGGTGAAAAGTAAACTTGGAAATGTAAAACTTGATGAAATTAATGTTTTAAAAACTATTCCTAAAAAAGAAAAGTTTGATGTAATAATTAGTACAGTCAAACTATACGATTTTGACGATTTTATTTCAGAAATTAAGAATATCCAACTTTCTGATACGATTATATTACCTTTTCAAAATGGCATATATTCAGAGCAAAGAATAATGGAACAATTTGGAAAAGAGAATACTTATGGAGCCGTTGCACAAATATCTTCTTTTATTAATGAAAAACAAATAATAATACATAAAGGAATTTTAGCCACTTTTTTTGTTGGTAAAGTTAAATCTCAAAACAGTGAAAAATTATCAAACTTCAGTAATGAATGTAAAATTGCTGGACTTGACCTTAGAATAAAAACGAATATAGAAGAGAAAATATGGGAGAAATTTATTTTTTTATCAGCTTACAGTGGTATCACAACATTTTCAAAAAAAACTATTGGAGAAATATTTACCACACCAACACTAAAAGGGATGTTTATAAATGCAATGAAGGAAACATTTAATCTTTCTAAATATTTCAATGTGAAATTTAAATCAGACCCGATTCAATATTGGATTAGTAAGATTGAAAAGATGCCTTTTGATATGACTTCTTCAATGTTTCTGGATTTTATTCAAAATAAGAAAATCGAATTAAAGTGGTTGTCAGGTTCTGTAGTAGAATATTCAAAAATTTTTGGAAATTATTGCGGTACTCATAAAATGATTATTGATGAATTAAATATCAAATAACTTTTTTATTGGTTAAGAAGTTTTCTGCTTCTAAAGCACTCATGCAACCCATACCTGCAGCAGTAACAGCTTGCCTAAAAACCTTATCTGTTACGTCTCCCGCTGCAAAAACTCCATCTATGCTAGTTTTTGTTGAATCTGCATTGGTAAGAATATAACCCTCGCTATCCATTTTTAACTTATTGTTAAAAATATCTGTTGCTGGTGAGTGCCCGATCGCTACAAAAATTCCGTCTATCTTAAGCTCTTTCTGGTTTCCATCAATTACATTCTTAATCATAATTGATGATATTTGTTTTTTTTCAATATCACCTAAAATTTTCTCGACTGTTGAATCCCACATAATTGTAATATTCTTTTTTTCAAAAACTCTTTTTTGTAAGATTCTTTCTGCCCTAAGCTGGTCTCTTCTGTGAATCAGTATTACCTCTTTACATAAATTTGAAAGAAATATAGCCTCTTCAGCAGCAGTATTACCTCCTCCTACAACAACGACTTTTTTATTTTTATAGAAAAAACCGTCACATGTTGCGCATGCTGAAACTCCAAATCCTCTAAATTTTTCTTCACCTTCTATATTTAACCACCTTGCTTTCGCACCGGTTGCAATAATAACTGTATGGGTCTTAAGTTTTGATTTTTCAGTTGAAACCTCATGTATTCCGCCATTAAAATTTACGTCAACAACATAATCATTAATTATTCTAGTTCCATATGCTTCGGCTTGTTTCTTCATTTGATCCATCAACCATGGACCTTGGATTGGATTTTCAAAGCCAGGGAAATTTTCAACATCAGTTGTTATGGTTAACTGTCCACCGGGTTCTAAGCCCGAAATCATTAGAGGTTTGAGGCCCGCTCTAGAAGCATATATTGCGGCTGTATACCCAGCTGGACCAGAACCGATTATTAATACCTTCTCTTCTTTAAACATTTTTAAATTAAACTTATTGAGTTAATCTGATATTCCTTAACACCCTTAGGTGTTTGAACTTCAAATACTTCATCTACCTTTTTATTTATCATAGCTTTGCATAAGGGAGCGGAAATGGATATTAGATTCTTTTCGATGTCAGCTTCATCGGCTCCAACAATCTTAAAAGTATTTTTCTTATCGTTTTCCAAATCTGTAATAACTACAGTCGCACCAAATGTTACTCTAGAATCATCCAGCTTAGAAGTATCAATAACCTCAGCACGAGTAATTTTATTTTCTAGTTCCGCAATTCTTCCTTCAATAAAGCTTTGTCTTTCTCTGGCAGCATGATATTCAGCATTTTCCGATAGATCACCGTGTTCACGAGCTTCTGCAATTGCTTTAATTACATTGGGTCTTTCTTTATTTTTAAGTGTTTCAAGTTCGTGTCTAAGCATTTTCAAACCATCAGCAGTCATTGGATATTTTTCATTCATAATAAAATATTATATTCAAATAGAAATTAAATTCTAGGAATTATACAATTCTTGAATTGACTTAATATTAATTTGATTATTATTAATAATATTTAAACCAGTAATTGCAATTTTTGCAGCAGATATAGTTGTAAAATAAGGGATTTTCTTACTTAACGCGGTCCTTCTAATTGACAAGCTATCTGAGATAGATTTAGCCCCACTGGTCGTATTGATAATAAGTTGAATTTTATCATGCTCGATAAAATCAACAATATGTGGGCTTCCCTCATTAACTTTTTTTATAACGTCAATTTTCAAGTCAAATTTGGACAAAAAATCACTTGTTCCTTTTGTTGCAAAAATTTTGTAGTTAAGCTTTTCTAACACCTGACATAGAAGTAATATATTTTCTTTATCTTCATCTCTTACAGAAATAAAAATGGACCCTTTTAAAGGAAGTTTATTTCCAGCGGCCATTTGCGACTTTAAAAAAGCCATCGGAAAACTTTTATCAACCCCCATTACTTCGCCAGTTGACTTCATTTCTGGACCAAGTATTGTGTCTTCCCCAGGAAATCTATCGAAAGGAAAGACGGATTCTTTTACAGTTACATAGGAATTCGAGTGTTGCTTAAGATTAAAACTTTTTAATTTTTTTCCTAAGATTACTTTGGTTGCTATTTTTGCCAGAGGTTGTCCATTGGACTTACTTATAAACGGAACAGTTCTACTAGCCCGAGGGTTAACCTCGATGACAAAAAGTTTACCATCCTTAACAGCATATTGAATATTAATAAAACCTACTATTTTAAGTTTTTTTGCAATAATAATTGTATAATTTTCTATATTACTAATGATGCTTTTTGAAAGTGTTTGAGGCGGCAATGAACATGCTGAATCTCCAGAATGTACACCAGCTTCTTCTATGTGTTCTAAGATGCCTGATATAAAAACATCTTTACCGTCAGAAATTGCGTCTACATCAATTTCTTTTGCACCAATTAGAAATTCGTCTATCAAAATAGATTTATTATTCATAATAAAATCACTTTTAAAATATTTTTCTAACTCTTCATTGTTATTTATTATTCTCATCGCTCGACCCCCAAGAACATATGAAGGTCTAATAACAATAGGGAATTGAATTGATTTTATTGCTTTAGTTGCCTCTTTAAGATTAAAAACAATGTCGCTTTTTGGTTGATTGATTTTTAAATTTTTCATGAGTTTTGTGAATCTATCTCTGTCTTCACATAAATCTATCGATTTAAAGGAAGTTCCAAGTATGTTAATTCCTTCATTACTTAAAGTTTCAGCAAGTTTGAGCGGCGTTTGCCCACCCAATTGTACAATAACACCTAGTAATTTCTTTTTTGAATTTTCTGCCTTACATATCTCTAAAACTGATTCGGCGTCTAAAGGTTCAAAATAAAGTCTATCTGATATGTCATAATCTGTTGAAACAGTTTCAGGGTTGCAATTCACCATAACTGATTCGATTCCAAGTTCTTTTATTGCAAAAGAAGAGTGTACGCAGCAATAGTCGAACTCTATACCTTGACCAATTCTGTTGGGTCCACCTCCAAGAATGATTACTTTTTTTTTCTCCGTTACAGATGTTTCTTTTTCAAATCTTTGATTTTGATCCACACAACTCCAAGAAGAATACATGTAAGGTGTTTTTGATTCGAACTCACCTGAACATGTGTCTATATTTCTGAACGATGGAGACAAGTCATTTTTATTTTTTATTTTTACTATTTGATTCATTTTGGAATGAGATAATTGAATGATTTTCTCATCAGAAAAGCCAGCTGATTTTGCTGAAATATAAATATCTTTTGTTATTTTATTTGATTTTATTAAATTTTCAAAATCAACTATTTCAGATATTTCTCGAACAAACCAAGGATCATATCCAGAAACCAAAGCGATTTCTTTTAAGGTAATCTTTTTTCTTATACATTCAGCAATCACTAAAAATCTATTTGGTCTGTTTTCCTTTAGTAGACTTATCAATTGAGATTTATTTTGTTTTTCCAAAAATTTGCTTGAATCCAATCCTATTAAACCAATTTCCAGACTTCTAACGGCTTTTTGAAGTGATTCTTTGAAATTTCTTCCTATTGCCATGCACTCACCAATTGATTTCATCGCTGTTCCCAGTTTCTCCTCTGTCATATTAAATTTTTCAAAGGTAAATCTTGGGATTTTTGTAACTATATAATCAATTGTAGGTTCAAAAGATGCAGGAGTGGTTTTGGTAATATCATTTTTTAGTTCATCTAATGAATATCCAACGGCCAACTTTGCAGCTATTCTTGCAATTGGAAAACCTGTCGCTTTCGATGCCAAGGCAGACGACCTTGAAACTCTTGGGTTCATTTCAATAACAACATTTCTTCCAGTTTTTGGATTTATGGCAAATTGTACATTAGCTCCACCAGTTTCAACTCCTATTTCCCTTATTACTTTTATAGAATCATTTCTCATTTTTTGATATTCTTTATCAGTCAATGTTAAAGCAGGAGATATTGTAACAGAATCTCCAGTATGAATTCCCATCGGGTCAATATTTTCTATAGAACAAACTATAATACAATTATCTTTATTATCTCTGATGACCTCCATCTCATACTCTTTCCATCCTAATAAAGATTCTTCTACAAGAACTTCATTAATTGGTGACAGGCTTAATCCTTTCTTAATAATTTTATAATATTCCGACTTATTTTTTGCCGTACCTCCACCAGAACCACCCAAAGTAAAAGAAGGTCTAATAATAATTGGAAAATTTAATTTTTTTAAAATATCTTTACTCTGATTAAGATTATTTATGACGAATCCTTTTGGGGTATCTAAGCCAATCTTTTTCATTGATTTTTTAAATAACTCTCTATCTTCTGCTTTTTGGATTACTTTTTTTGTGGCTCCTATTAATTTTACATTATATTTTTTTAAAATATTCCTTTTTTCAAGTTCGATAGAAATGTTGAGCGCAGTTTGTCCACCCATAGTAGATAAAAGTGCGTCAGGTTTTTCTTTAATTATTATTTTTTCTAAGATAAATGGATTTAGAGGTTCAATATAAGTTCTGTCAGCCAACTCTGGATCTGTCATTATTGTTGCAGGATTTGAGTTTACTAAAATAATTTTAAACCCTTCTTCTTTAAGAGCTTTACAGGCTTGAGCACCTGAATAATCAAATTCACAAGCTTGACCAATTACAATTGGACCAG
>MDTB01064193.1_pt1 | contig 22716 bp, 18 predicted proteins | sample 811161 | NCBI WGS metagenome assembly MDTB01 (sample SAMN05326650, study PRJNA326480) | marine metagenome | isolation source: seawater | place: Mediterranean Sea | collected 2009 | reverse complement strand
GGTCGGGTAGGTGGGCTGGATCGCGTGGCTACAGTTGTTAAGTCCATTCGCTCAGCGCGTCCTGATGCTCTTTTACTTGACGGAGGTGATACATGGCACGGAAGTTACACATGTTATCACAGTGAAGGTCAGGATATGGTGAATACCATGAATCTGTTAAAGCCGGACGCTATGACGTTTCACTGGGAATTTACGCTTGGATCTGAGCGGATTACCAAAATTCTAGAAGGGCTTCCGTTTGCGGCTCTTGGTCAGAATATCTTTGACGCTGAATGGGACGAACCTGCTGAGATATTTCCTCCTTATAGCTTTTTTGAAAGGGGAGGAGTAAAAATTGCGGTTATTGGACAAGCATTTCCCTATATGCCGATCGCAAATCCTGGCTGGATGTTTCCGGAATACACTTTCGGTATTCGAGACGAGCGAATGCAGAACATGGTGGATGAAGTGCGTCAGCAAGGTGCGGAACTAGTAGTTTGTCTCAGCCACAATGGCTTTGATGTCGATAAGCAGATGGCATCACGGGTTGAAGGGTTGGATGTTATTTTGTCTGGTCACACTCACGATGCTCTACCTGAGCCTTATGTAGTTGGCAAAACACTAATTGTGGCATCTGGATCAAACGGGAAGTTCGTGTCACGAGTTGATTTGGATGTTCGAAAAGGTCAAGTTTTGGGATTCCGTCACAAACTGATTCCGATTTTTGCAGATGTGATAAAACCCGATGAAGAAATGACTGCTGCGATTGATGCCGAACGTGCACCCTACATTGAGCATATGTCGGAAGTTATTGGTGAAACTGCCGATAGTCAGATTCTATACCGACGGGGGAATTTTAATGGAACTTGGGATGATCTCATCTGCGATGCTTTAATTAGTGAGCGAGATGCGGACATTGCCTTGTCACCCGGTGTTCGTTGGGGGCCGTCTATTCTTCCTGGACAAAATATCACGCGTGAAGATATTTGGAATGTTACCTCGATGACCTACTCGCAAGCCTACCGCACAGAAATGACGGGTGAATTTTTGCATGTGGTTCTTGAAGATGTTGCTGACAACCTCTTTAATCCGGATCCATATTATCAGCAAGGAGGAGATATGGTGAGGGTTGGAGGACTTGGTTACCATATAAATATCGGGAAACCACAAGGTCAAAGAATTACTGAGATGACTTTACTTAAAACGGGTGAAAAAATCGATCCAAGTAAATCTTACGTAGTAGCAGGTTGGGCGAGCGTGAATCAGGGCGTTCAAGGTCCCCCAATTTGGGAAGTCGTTGAAAGCCACATCCGAGAACTTGGTTCTATAGCACTACCCAAAAATACCAGTGTTCAAATTAAAGGTACTTAGCCAGTTCACCAATAAAAGGAATTGTTTTGCTATGTCAGATACCAAAAACGAAACATCTTCGTCTCGCCGTGCTTTTTTGCAGGGGGCTGCAGCATCTGGCGCAGGATCGCTAGTGGCAGTAAGTGCAGCGGCGAGCACAAAACCCGACAAATTAATAACAGAAATTCAGCCTTGGGCACAGGAGCTAGGTGATGGCGTTGATGTTGTTCCTTACGGTCTACCAATCGAGCACGAAGCTGATGTCATCCGCCGAAACGTACCTTGGCTGACAGCGGACACTATAAGCTCAGTGAATTTTACGCCAATTCACGCTTTAGATGGGACTATAACGCCTCAAGGATGCGCTTTTGAGCGTCACCACTCTGGGGCTATTGATCTCAAAAAAGTAGATTACCGTCTTATGATCAATGGCTTAGTAGATACTCCTTTAGTTTTTACTTACTATGACTTGGAGCGCTTTCCGCGGGAAAATCATGTCTATTTTTGCGAGTGTGCAGCAAACACGGGAATGGAATGGGCTGGCGCTCAACTTAATGGGGCTCAATTTACACATGGTATGGTTCACAATATGGAATATTCGGGTGTTCCGTTACGGACATTGCTGGATGAGGCAGGTCTTGTGAAGGCAGGGGATTTGAAAGATAAGTGGGTCTTTGTAGAAGGTGCAGATGCGTCCTCCAATGGGCGTTCTATTCCTATGAAAAAAGCGCTTGATGATGTTATGGTCGCGTTTAAAGCTAATGGTGAGGCGTTGCGAAAGGAACACGGTTACCCAGTTCGACTCGTAGTTCCCGGTTGGGAAGGGAATATGTGGGTAAAATGGATTCGTCGTATTGAGGTGATGGATCAAGCGGTCGAGTCCAGAGAAGAGACTAGCAAATATACAGATACTCTTGAAAACGGAGTAAGCCGTAAGTGGACATGGGCTATGGACGCAAAATCTGTCATTACGAGCCCAAGCCCTCAGGTCCCAGTTGCATTTGGCAAAGGTCCGATGGTTATAACTGGTCTTGCATGGTCGGGTCGCGGAGCGATTACAAGAGTTGACGTTTCGAAAGATGGTGGAAAATCTTGGGAAACGGCCCGTCTTGGAAGGCCTGGTGAAACAAAAGCTTTAAGTCGTTTTTATTTGGATACTTATTGGAATGGCGAGGAGATGCTTTTGCAGTCTCGCGCAATTGATGACACTGGCTATATCCAACCGACAAAGGCCATGCTCCGAGATGTTCGTGGACTAAACTCTATTTACCATAATAATGGTATTCAAACTTGGCATGTTGCTCAAAGCGGTGAGGTTGAGAATGTGGAAGTTTCTTAGACTAGGTATGATAGTTGGTGTCTTAGTTACGCCTTCCGGCTCATTGGTAGCAGAAAAACTGGGACTTGGACGTCCGGCCTTACCAGAAGAAATTGCCGCTTGGGACTGGGAAATCACACCGGATGGCAGGGGTTTACCGGTTGGATCAGGCGATGCCGTCGATGGTGAGGAAGTATTTGCAGCGCTTTGTGCATCTTGTCACGGCGACTTTGCGGAGGGCATCGGACGTTGGCCCGAACTTGCCGGTGGAATTGATACTTTGGCCGATGACGATCCCCTTAAAACGGTTGGTTCTTATTGGCCTTACGTTTCGACAGTTGTTGATTATGTAAAGCGATCGATGCCGTTTGGGTATGCAGGGTCACTTACTGATAATGAGGTATATGCAATTGTAGCTTATATCCTTTATTCCAATGATCTCATCGAGGATGATTTTGTTTTATCCAATGAAACCGTATTTGATGTGGACATGCCTAACTCAGAAGGGTTTCTTATTGATGATCGTGATTTAACAGAATATGTGCAGTGGTCTGGATTTGAGCCTTGTATGACAAATTGTAAGACTTCAGTTGAGGTTACAATGCGTGCGCGTATACTCGATGTGACACCGACTGAGACGAAAGCTGAACTAAACGAAGCAAATCTAGAAGGTAGTAATACAGAGGAGAAAAATAAAGCCCAAAAAGAAGTGATTGAAATTGCGCTTTATGATGAAAGTCTTGTTCAAGATGGAAAAAAAGTCTTTAAAAAATGTAAAGCATGTCATCAAATAGGCGATAAGGCGAAGAACCGATCCGGTCCGATCCTTAATAATATCATTGGAGCAGAGGCTGCATCAGTGGCGGGTTATAAATATTCCAATGCGTTCAAAAAGGCAAAGACGGCGGGGCTTATATGGTCAGAGGAAGAAATGACAAAATTTCTTACAAAACCGAAGAAGTATCTTAAAGGCACTAAAATGTCTTTTGCAGGATTAAAAAAGGAATCGGATACAAGGGCTGTAATTGAATACCTTAAGTCGGTTGGAAATTAATAGTGAAACATGTAATTCCACTTTCCTTAGCAGCGCTTTTTCTGACTTTGCAACAGGCAATTTCTAGCGATCAGACTGTGCTTGAAGAAGATGTTGAGTTTGAGGTTTCATCGGATATACTAAGCATTAAAGGGGATGTCGAATATGGAGAATATTTGGCAGGAGGCTGTACCGGATGCCACCAGGTAGACGGTAGCTATGATGGTATTCCATCCATTGTTGGGTGGGATGAAGAATCCTTTGTGTGGGCAATGCACTCGTACAAAGAAAAAATAAGAGAGCATCCTGTCATGCAAATGCATGCTGGACGTTTGTCAAATGAAGAGATAGCGGCCCTTGCTGCTTATTTTGTAACATTAGAGTAAGTTTACTAAACAGGGAGATATGAAATGAAACTAAACAGAAGAACTTTTATGGGAACAGCAGCGGCGGCCAGTATGGCTGCCCCAGCGGTTTATGGCGGGGCGCATGGTAAGCCGCGTGTTGTAGTTGTTGGAGGTGGAGCAGGCGGCGCAACGGCTGCCCGTTACATTGCCAAGGACAGCAAAGGTGCTATTGATGTAACGCTAATTGAGCCAACACGAACATATTACACCTGCTTTTTCTCAAACTTGTATCTTGGTGGTTTCAAAGATGTTGAGGATATTGGGCATAGCTACGGCAACCTTGCAGCGCTTGGAGTGAATGTGGTGCACGACTGGGCTGTTGGTGTTGATCGTGATGCGAAAACCGTTTCTCTAGCTGGCGGTGCTTCGATGGGTTATGATAAGCTGATCCTGTCACCAGGAATTGACTTTGTGGATGGAGCTGTTGATGGATGGGACGTATCAACGCAGAACGCCATGCCGCATGCTTATAAAGCTGGATCTCAGACAGAATTATTGAAAGCACAGCTTGCTGCAATGCCGCAAGGCGGAGTTTTTGCAATGGTGGCACCACCTAACCCATATCGCTGCCCTCCAGGACCATATGAACGTGTTTCCATGATTTCGCACTACCTTAAAAATAGTAATCCGACTGCCAAGGTAATTGTGGCTGATCCAAAACCAAAATTCTCAAAAATGGCACTGTTTCAAGAAGGTTGGGCAAATCACTATGATGGGATGATTGACTGGATTGGAGCGGAATTCGGTGGTGGTGACGTCTCTGTTAATGCTGCAGCAATGACAGTCTCGATCGATGGTGAAGAAACAAAAGTTGACGTTTGCAACGTAATTCCTGCAATGAAAGCAGGTCGGATTGCGCACCTTGCTGGTGTGACTGATGGTAACTGGGCACCAGTTAACGCAGTGGACATGAGCACCAAAGCTGACGCAGATATATATGTTCTTGGTGATGCATCCCAACAAGGCGATATGCCTAAATCCGGGTTTTCAGCCAATAGTCAGGCAAAAGTTTGCGCAAATGCCGTGCGGGGTGCTTTGACCGGTTCGAAAGTCTTTCCAGCGAAATTCTCAAATACGTGTTGGTCACTGATAAACACGAATGATGGTGTTAAAGTTGGCGCAACATATGAAGCTACACCAGAGAAAATTGCGAAAATTGATGGCTTCATCTCAAAAACTGGTGAGAGTGCGGATGTTCGCCAAGCCACTTATGAGGAGTCTGAGGGCTGGTACTCAGGAATCACTGCTGACATGTTCGGTTGAACGTCCTCGTTTGTTTTGAAAAGAATCAAAAAGCGCGTTAAACACGCGCTTTTTTCATTAAAGTTCATTTGATAAATCTAAATTTCTAAGATTTTACTTATGCGGAAAATAATCTTCGAATTGACTTTCGCGATAAACATCTGCAGTGCAGCAGTGTAATCCTCCGCCAAAAGCATAAGCATCGCGTAACTCGACCTCAACGACTTCCATCCCAAGTTTGTCTATTTGTTCAGCCTGGTAAATTTCTGATTTTTCAACACAGACTGTCTTTGGATCAAGGACTAAGACGTTCATCGATAGCCATACAGAGGAATAACAAAGCGTAGGAGGTGCATTATGGGCTGGCTGTGCAGAATCCACTATTTCCCAACCGTTCTTTTCGAATACTCGGCGTTGCTCGTCCGGCAAACGGCGCTGTGGATTGTTCAAAATTAAACCTGGGCGCAGCGGTGTAAAGGTGGCATCAATGTGAATAGGGTAAGGATCTCCTGGAAAATTTACGGTATGAACCCGGTGTTCAGGAAAATGGCGGCGAAGCCATTCTATTCCCCTTTGGTTTGTTGTGAACCCATGTTGGACAATTAAATCCCTACCAAAGCGCAGTACATCAGCCGCATCAAAAAGTGGTTCGACTTCGGTAGTTACAAAAAATTTCTTTGCAGTCCACTCCAAACGTTGATCAACTCCAATTTTTTCATTCAAATAGTCGCTGCGAAAATCTGAGTCCGTTAAACGAGGTTTTGGTGCGGATTCATGACGGAAGTTTGGATCTTCATCAAAATATTTTTCCATCAGTGGACGGTAATTGAGATATTCAAACCAACGACAGCGATAAGACATGGTTGCTTCGAGTATTTCGGAGCCAACTGTAAGCAAAACATCCCGTGGAGGCATGCAACCAAACTGACTGCCGGTGTGAAAATCTGGAGTTGTTACAGGCAGGGAATGATCAATGGGAGTTGGTCTATCAACACGAATACCCCGCCCTTCAAGTTGTGAGCAGAATTTATCAAGGAGTTCGTTGGCCCGGTCAATCGTTTCTTGCGGCCGCTGACCGTGTTGACCACGCATGTCGCTATTCTCAGGGACTTTAGCATCCAACGCAGGTTCTTCTGGGGGAATATGACAATTATCTGCACGTCCCACGATTACATGTTTTAATGGGTCCCACTCATTCCAGCTATTTACGATCGTTTTGCTCATAAAGTTTCCTCAAGATAAAAGGTATCGTGCACTGAAGCTATGAAATAGAAGGAGCAAAAGTTGTCTGCAAGTCATATTCTTGAGCAACCTGTTCAATCCCTTTGCGCACGAGAGCTTATTGTGAGTAGTATTTAATTGCATTTGTAAAACATATGTACATGGTATGTAAAACGATACCAGAAAAGAGCCATCTGTTATGTCAGAGCACGGATATAAATCAGGCAGATTAAACCTCCCCTTCGTCGGAATATCTACTTTTGGAAAATCGCTCTATGTTGAAGACTGGGAATCTATTGATGCCGATGTTGCTATCCTTGGTGCCCCTTTCGATTTTGGAACGCAATGGAGGGCAGGCGCGCGATTTGGGCCAAGAGCCATACGGGAAGCCTCAACTCTTTTTAGTTTTGGGCACTCTGGTGCTTATGATCATGAAGATGATGCTATTTATCTCGACAATTCGGTTAGGATGGTAGATATCGGAGATGCAGATATCATACATACAAAGACCGAAGAAAGCCATAAGAATATAGAGTTTGGTGTCAAAAAAATACTTGCAGCCTCAGCTCTTCCCGTTGTGCTCGGAGGGGATCACTCTGTGAATATTCCGTGTATCAATGCTTTTAGTGAAGATTGTAAAATTCACGGACCTGTCCATGTGGTGCAGGTTGACGCTCACCTTGATTTTGTGGACGAACGTCATGGTGTAACATTAGGCCATGGCAACCCAATGCGACGCGCCATTGAGAAAGACTATGTCTCTGGGATGACACAGTTAGGAATCCGAAACGTTTCCTCTACTGCTAAAGAGGGATATGAGGATGCCCGGGCCCTTGGATCTGACATTCTGTCGGTCAGACAGGTCCGTGCACTTGGATATGAGGCTGTCTTGGAGCGTATTCCGTATGGCCAGAGGTACTATGTTTCAATAGATATTGATGCATTTTGTCCCTCGATTGCCGCAGGAACCGGAACACCTAGTCATGGTGGTTTCCTTTATTATGATGTTTTAGAGTTACTTAAAGGGCTGTCGAAACGTGGAAATGTTGTTGGGATTGATCTCGTTGAAGTGGCGCCAGCTTATGATCCAACCGAGAGTACTCAAGTCCTAGCCGCACAAATTTTACTGAATTTTATTGGCTTTGTTTTTCACAATCGTTGAGCTGGCTGTTGTTTATCAATAAATGCCGGTTTGATGCAAAATCCAAACTTAGATCTTTGTCAATTAAGACACTTGATTTCAATCGCTCCAAGATGCTAAGGAGTTTTCTTATTTCATTTGTTTAGGTAAAGAGAACAAATTAATTAAGTGCCAAAGCGAAAATTGACCAAAAAAAGTACTCAGGAGCGATGATTGACTCATAAAGCGTCAGACAGTTCATTTGTTTGTTTTGATCGTGTTCAAAAAAGCTACGATGGTCAAACGCTTGTGGTTAAGGACCTGAACCTCGAAATTTCTAAGGGTGAATTTCTTACAATGCTTGGTCCATCTGGATCGGGCAAAACGACATGCTTATTGATGCTCGCGGGTTTTGAAACGGCAACTCATGGTGATATTTTGTTGAATGGAGTGTCTATCAACAACATTCCACCCCATAAGCGTGGTATTGGGATGGTTTTTCAGAATTACGCCCTCTTCCCGCATATGACAGTTGCTGAGAACCTATCTTTTCCGCTGGAAGTACGGAAAATTGCTAAATCCGAGCGCGAGCAAAAGGTGATACATGCCTTGGACATGGTTGAAATGGGTGACTTTGGTAGTCGGCGCCCGGCGCAGCTTTCAGGCGGACAACAGCAACGGATCGCTCTTGCGCGCGCATTAGTTTTTGAACCAGAGCTCGTGCTTATGGACGAACCTCTTGGGGCCCTAGACAAGCAACTTCGAGAAAAGATGCAGTTTGAGATAACCGATCTCGCGCACCGTCTTGGCATCACAGTTGTTTATGTAACACACGATCAGACAGAAGCTTTAACAATGTCTGATAGCGTTGCCGTATTTAACGATGGGCGTATCCAGCAGTTAGCTGCACCGGATACGCTTTACGAAGCGCCGGAAAACAGCTTTGTTGCTCAGTTTATTGGTGAAAATAACACTATGTACGGCACGGTTGAGAGTATCAATTCGGATGTAGCGCATGTTAAGCTTGATGCCGGAGATCTGATTGCCTGCAAACCGGTAAATGTTACTTCTGTCGGAGATCGCACCTGTGTGTCTATACGTCCAGAGCGGGTAGAGTTGAATAAAGAGCGATTACCTGAAGGGGCACATACATTGACGGCTGAAGTGCTTGAGTTTATCTATATGGGAGATGTGTTCAGAACACGACTACGCGTTGGCGATAATGATAACTTTATCGTAAAAACAAGAAATTCGGCCAACCAAATTCGCTTCGCACCAGGAACGAATGTCCAGATAGGTTGGTCACCCGCAGATTGTCGTGCATTGGACGCCTGAATTATAATGGAATAGCAAGGCCGTGTAGCGGCTTAAGCTGTGAGATATTCGTTGAGTTGCCCGTATCTCGAGTATCTTGGTTCAGAACGGGTCAAATGGGAGAAGACAGTGAAATCCAAACTCATAGTTGTAACGACAACCTCGTTGTCCCTTCTTGCAGGCGCAGCCTTTGCAGGAAGCCACATGGCAAACGAAATGACCATTGTGTCATGGGGTGGTGCCTATTCAAAATCTCAACTTAAGGCTTATCATGAGCCCTATTCGGCCAATACCGGTGTAACTATTCTAAACGATGACAGTTCCTCAACAGCCGTGGCGAAACTGCGTGCTATGAACGAAGCTGGAAATATCACTTGGGATGTCGTGGACGTAGAAGCAGGTCCAGCAATGCAGCTTTGCGATGAAGGTCTCGCAATGGAAATCGATCCTGACACGATGCTTGCCGCTGCCCCTGACGGCACTCCGGCTTCAGAGGATTTTGGAGATATGCTGGTGTCAGAATGCTTTATCCCGCAGATCGTTTATTCAACAACGTTTGGATATAGAACAGACCTCGTTGGCGATACACCTCCAGATAATGTATGCGCCGTTTTTGATACAGAAGCTTATCCAGGAAAAAGATCTCTCTTTAGTGTGCCTATTAACACTATGGAATGGGCGCTTCTTTGTGATGGTGTCGCAAAGGCAGATATTTATGATACGCTGGAAACAGAAGCAGGACAGGATCAGGCATTAGCGAAGCTAGACACAATTAGAGATGATGTGATTTGGGTATCATCAGGCTCTGATACACCTCAGCTTTTGGCTGATGGCGAAGTTATAATGGGTGCAACTTACAATGGCCGCCTATTTTCTTTGATTGAGGAACAGAAGCAACCTGTTGCTATGATTTGGGACGGTCAGGTTATGGACCTTGATGGTTGGATCATTCCAGCTGGGCTTAGCCCAGAACGGCAGGCACGTGCTCTTGACTACATCATGTTTGCAACAGACACACAGCGTCTTGCAGATCAGGCGAAATGGATTAGTTATGGTCCTGCTCGTAAGTCATCAGCTCCTTTGGTAGGTAAGCATGCAGAGTTAGGTATCGAAATGGGGCCACACATGCCAACTGCACCGGATAACCTTTCTCGTGCCTTCTTGATGAATTATGACTTTTGGGCTGATTATCGTGATGATCTTGACGCCAAATTTCAAGCTTGGCTTGCAAAATAATAGAATTTAGATCTAAAGAAGGGCCTCTCTGGCCCTTCTTTTAGGTTGCTGTTATGCGTGTAAACATGCAGCCTAGGTAACATAGAGAGCAGTACGATGGTATCTTCAGGTGAAAAACCCATTTTGGCTGCTGATGGCACGCCTCTGCGAAAAAGCCTAGCCAGGTCTTTACGTCAGCAAAAAATACGGGCGCTTATGCTAATTGCGCCGCTTCTAATTTTTATTTTTGTTGCGTTCATAATGCCTATTGTCTCCATGCTTTTGCGATCAGTCGAAAATGATATTGTGGCGAAAACATTGCCTGAGACAGTTATTGCACTCCAGGCTTGGGATGCAGAATCCGGTCAGTTGCCTGACGAAGAAGTTTATGCAGCTTTTGCAGCAGATATAAAGCGTGCAGCGCTAGAGAAGGTTCACACCAAAGTGGGACTGCGCCTAAATTATGAAAAATCTGGAATTGCATCTCTGTTTAAAAAGACCGCGCGAAAAGCGAAAAAATGGGATATGGAAAATGATGGACCCTTTAAAGAAAAACTAATTAAAGTTCATAAAAATTGGGAAAGTGTGGAAACTTGGCAGATACTTAAAATCCATAGCTCAGAATATACAAGCGGATATTTCCTAAATGCTATCGACATGCGAAAAACCGTAAATGGGTCCGATTGGCAACCTGAAGATAGGCAAATCCTATTAGTGCTTTTTAAACGCACGCTTATAATGTCTTTGGTGATCACCTTTTCGTGTATTGCGCTTGGGTATCCAGTCGCGTGGTTGCTTGCAAATTTGCCGATACGTCAGGCTAACCTATTGATGATTTTGGTGCTTTTGCCGTTTTGGACGTCTCTACTTGTGCGAACTTCTGCTTGGAAAGTGATGCTTCAGCAACAAGGCGTGATTAACGATATTCTAGTTTATTTGGGCATGGTTTCTAATGACGGACGCTTAATACTCATAAATAATGAGACAGGCACGATTATCGCAATGACTCATATTTTACTGCCCTTTATGATTTTGCCGATGTATTCTGTTATGCAAACGATCCCTCCAAGTTATCTGAGAGCTGCTAAATCACTGGGTGCGACCAACTGGACTGCGTTCTGGCGAGTATATTTCCCTCAATCTGTACCGGGCATTGGAGCCGGATCAATCCTCGTATTTATTCTAGCGATTGGTTACTACATCACTCCAGAGATTGTTGGAGGAACCAAGGGCGTCTTTATCTCGAATAGGATAGCATATCACATTTTGGAGTCATTGAACTGGGGGTTAGCGGCAGCGCTTGGAACCATCTTACTTTTGGCTGTTTTGGTCCTTTATTGGACATATGATAAGATTGTCGGCATTGACAATGTTAAACTCGGGGGATGAGGTCATGATCACATTGACAAATGTTCCCAAACAAAAAACACGCCTTTCCGTAGTAGGCTCAGCAGTTATAGGTTTATTCATTGGTTTCGTATTAGGATCTGCCGGAGGTATAGCATTCCTTGGGATGACTTTGGGATCTACATTTTTTGCACTTTTAGGTTTTGTAGTGGTGTCATATGCACCGACTATTAGATTTGCACGCCTTTCCCTAATGCTTTTGTTTTTCATTATAGGTCTAGCGGCCATTGGCGTAATGGGTGCTTTATTGGGTTTACTTCTGGCCTGGGGATACAGTTGGTTTGCTTTTTGGATACATGAGGAAAGATACCGGGCGAGATTGTTACCATATCTCACTCCAGGACAGGTCTTTTGGCACTATTCATTTAGAGTAATCTGCGGTTTAATTTTCTTCTTTTTGGTTGCTCCAATTGTTGTCGTTATGCCTTTGTCTTTTAATGCACAGGATTTCTTTACTTTCACTCCTGAAATGTTGAGGATGGACCCAGAAGGGTATTCACTCAAACACTACCATGATTTTTTTACTAATAATGAGTGGCAGCGTTCATTTAAAAATTCACTTATGATTGCGCCGATCGCAACCATCCTTTCTGTCTCTTTAGGAACACTTGCAGCTATTGGACTGAGCCAGAGTCATGTACCATTTAAGCGTGCTATAATGGCCATTCTGATTTCGCCAATGATTGTACCTTTGATAATTTCTGCGACAGGAATGTTTTTCTTCTATGCGACTGTTGGAAACTTTCTTGAGAATACGCTTGGTTTGGACAAGAATTTTGTTGGTTATATCAAGGTCGTTTTGGCACACGCAGCGCTTGGTATTCCTTTCGTTATAATTACGGTAACTGCCACATTAGTTGGGTTTGATGACTCACTTACCAGAGCCGCAGCTAATATGGGAGCGAACCCTGTGAAGACATTTTTCAGGGTACAGATGCCGTTGATCTTACCTGGTGTGATCTCGGGTGGACTCTTTGCGTTTATAACCTCATTTGATGAAGTCGTGGTTATTATGTTTGTAGGCTCAGCGAGCCAGAAAACGCTACCATGGCAGATGTTTACAGGTCTTCGTGAGCAGATCAGCCCGACAATTCTGGCGGTCGCAACTATCTTGGTTGGAATTTCCATTGCACTTTTAGTGACACTTGAACTATTACGGCGCCGCTCGGAGAAGTTGAGGGGTATCTCAGCAACGTGACTAAGTGAGAGCCGATCTTACAAAAAATTTCCAGATAGGTAAACGGCACATTATGGTGGTGTGACTAGCGTCCCAACCATTTAGAAATTCCACCAATCTTGAGGCTTTATCCTATCTCCGATTGAACCGGAAATGGTTAACGCCAATTTTCTAAATGGGCTTAATGCCAGCTTCAACCACAAGCGATTTTTAAGCTTACTAAAGTCTCGATTGAATGGGCAAACGCGCATGCAGATAGCGCAATCGGAGGAGAGTTTTGCCCAGAAAGAAAAACACTTTTCTGCATTTGAGGTCCACTTCCTTACCCCTTTTATGGCTGAAACATTTGGTTGGTCTGTATTTGGTGGACCAAAGGGAAGAGCGTTAACTGGGCAGGCATCTGCGCATTTGGTGCATGTATCGCAAAACGCACGAACTCCAGTGTGCCTTGGGCTGTCATGTGTTAAAGGCATATTTGTCAATATCTTGGAAAATCTAAGTCGCGGACCAAATTCGGGTGTAATAACCATTTGGTTTCTTGCATACTCTCCCAATCCGGCCTTAATTGCGAATGGGATCACTAGGGCTGTGTCATTCATCGATGGAATAGCTTCGTACCCTAAATTTCTTATATAAGCTGCTAATTGAATTACGATAGAGGTTTCATGGCTGTACTCCCGACCAGTCGCTGCGCCAGCTAGAGCAGAGGGATAGGTATCGGTAAGTGTTTTGTCCATCTCATGTCCCAACACGATCACAGATGTCAAATCTGCCGGTAAGTGGTTATCAACTGCTGACATATTGCGTACGTCTACTCGTGTTTTATAAACCCAACGTGGGTCATAATCCGTGACGCCACATAGATCAGCGCCAAAAAAATTGGCCACCTTTTTAATTTCTTTTGTGGCGGCGACTTCATTCTCGATTAAGAGCTTTTCATCTGCGACTGGCGTGTCGTAAGAAATAGCAGCCTGAAAACCTTCTCGCTGACCATGCTCTGCACTACGCATTGACACAATGTCAGACACGATCCACGATGCATTTCTAAGTGCAAAGTCTTTTTGTTTAAAGCCATCACCACGGCGGGGCGTAGCTTCCATCCTGTAAGAAGCAAAAAATGCATCCGTAGTTTTAGTACGCACACTTTCATCCCAAAAGGCGCGTGAAAATATATCATTGCGCTGATCAAATCTCTCGAATTCTTCAGTGACTTCTATGCCGGAGCGTTTGTCGTGCTTTTGTGTTGCCACTATTGTTTGTTCAGAATGCATTCAATAATTCCATTCGGCCAGTACATACGCAAAAACTTTTTATGAGTTTAATAAATTTTGACCAAAAATGAAATAATTTAAAGAGGAAACCTGTGTCGGCTCTGTTAATTGATACTTATAGTAAACTGGTACGGTTGGCTTTTTTCATAAGTTTGGGATTGTCTCACTCTGTTTTCTAAAATCAAAACAAACACAATTTTTTTATTTTTATGAATAGTTGATAATATACCGAAACCGCGTTGATATGTGATTAATCTGAAGCCTTTCAAGTAATTAAAAAAACCAATAAACTCATTTTGAGCAAATTATGTAAACCTATATAAAATATATTGTCAGACGCAAGTGCAGGGTAAAATATTTATGTAGTTTTATAAGATTAATTTGGTTTGCTACGCAAATATTCGGGTTGATAATTTCAAAACTATATTCCTGTCAAAGTCTAATTAATTCCCATAAACCGGTTGAGATCAAATCGAAGGGCTTATTTTTCGGCTTTTTAAAAAAAAGGTTTTGATTTTTAAGAAAAACAAATTTTAAATGTAATAACAACCTGAGTAATACTATCATATTAAGCCTATTTTTGAGATTTGATAATGATTTTCGTTTTCCAGAGAGGGGATCTGTTTCCTTACGGTTTCAACTTCTTGAAGGTCAATATCTACAGTCTCGATCTCTGGTTTTTCTCCACCAAGCTCGGTTATTACATCGCCCCAAGGTGAAATTATCATAGAGTGTCCCCATGTTTCACGACCATCTTCATGTTTGCCGACTTGAGCAGCAGCGATGATCCACACTCCATTTTCGATTGCGCGGGCTCTAAGAAGTACTTTCCAATGTGTCTTTCCTGTTATTATGTAAACGCTGATGGTACAAAGCATAGAAGCGCCCCAGATTTTGCTAAATCGCGGTAAAGCTGGGGAAAGCGCAGATCATAACAAATTGTCATACCCATAGCGCCAAAGGGTGTTTCAACAAGTATAGCTTTGTTTCCGGGCTTATAGCGTTTTGATTCACCCGTAGGAGATTTTCCGTCGAGAAAAACGTCAAATAGATGGAGCTTATTGTAGCTTGCAACAACTTTTCCAGCAGGGTTAATCAGTGTGGCGTGGTTCAGGAGTTTACCTTGTGGCCCTTTTACTGGGGTAGATCCAGCTTGTATCCATATCTGATTATCCTGTGCTAGTTTTTTGCAGGCCGTTAAAAAAGGATCCAGCTCAGCCTTTTTCACGCTTTTAACAATTGATGCGTAATTTTTGTTCATAAGGCCGGCCACTTCTGGGAGTGCAAGTATATCAGTTTGATCAGATACGGCTTTTTTCACAATATCCTAGAGTAAAGCAATATTGGTATCATGCGAAGCGGTTGAGGTTGTTTGAGCTATTGTTATGCGAATTGAATCTCCCATTGGTGACCTTTCACAGCGGCTCAAGCTTTTCTAAGGGTTGTGAATAAAAAATGCCACGCAATCCTTATTACCTTTGCGCGGCATATATTTTAGGCTTGTAGGCTAGACTAAATCTGCTGTCATAACCTTATTCCAGGCGTTCACAAAATCAAGTTTGAACTTGTCTTTATTATCGTTCTGAGCATAGACTTCTGCGATCGCGCGAAGTTCGGAATTTGAACCAAATACAAGGTCGTATCGTGTTGCCGTACGCACTGCCATACCAGATCTACGATCTGTTGCCTCGTATGCGTTAGGACCAGTTTCTTTCCAAGTTACTCCCATGTCTAGAAGTGTGCTGAACCATTCGTTCGTTAACAAGCCTTCTGAGTTCCAAATTCCTTGGCCTGTTGCACTTATACCCATTGACCGAAGTCCGCCTACAAGTACAACCATTTCTGGAGCCGTAAGTCCGAGAAGGTGGGCTTTATCAAGTAACATTTCTTCAGGTGAAATGCTGAGCTCTGTTTTTAAGTAATTACGAAAACCATCCGCTATTGGTTCCAAAACATCGAAACTTTCCACGTCTGTTTGCTCTATGCTCGCATCGCCGCGACCTGGTGTAAAAGGCACTTCAACACCGGACGCAAGTTCAATGCCAACACTACCTGCCAAAATAATCGCATCAGCAAGACTTGCCCCATGGATATCGGAAATTTCACCCAAAACTTTGAGAACACGAACAAGCTGCACCGGTTTATTGGCTTCCCAGTCTTTTTGAGGAGCAAGACGGATGCGTGCCCCATTGGCACCACCGCGCATATCGGTGCAGCGGAAGGTTGAAGCAGATGCCCAAGCCGTTTCAATCATCTCCTGTTGGCTGAGGTCGCTTGCTTTGATTGCCGCTTTCATTTCATCTATGTTATAACTAGTGTTTCCTTTCGGTACTGGGTCCTGCCATATCAAATCCTCCTCGGGAACTTCTGGTCCGAGATAATGGCCCTTTGGCCCCATATCCCTATGCAAAAGCTTAAACCACGCACGGGCAAATGCTTCTTTTAATAGCTCAGGTTCCTCATGGAAGCGCCGGGACACTTTGCGATATTCCGGATCTTTGATCATTGCCATATCAGCGGTTGTCATCATCAGCGTGACCTTCTCCCCTGAACCATCAACCTCTGGGGCCATGTCATTATACTCAACATTCACGGGGTTCCAGATATTCGCACCAGCTGGGCTTTTATTGAGTTCCCAGTCGTATTTAAACAATACATCAAAATAGCCGGTATCCCATTGAATTGGATTGGATGTCCATGGACCCTCAACTCCGCTGGTGATCGCATCCTTACCTTTGCCAGACCCGTGCGCGCTGATCCATCCAAATCCCATGTTCTCCATTGGGCTTCCTTCCGGTTCAACGCCAACGAGGTCTGCATCACCAGCCCCATGAGCCTTGCCAAAGGTATGACCCCCGGCGACTAGCGCCACAGTCTCTTCATCATTCATCCCCATACGGCCAAAAGTCTCACGGATGTCTTGACCGCTCAAAAGTGGGTCTGGGTTGCCATTCGGTCCCTCAGGATTTACGTAAATTAGACCCATCTGAACTGCTGCAAGAGGGTTTTCTAGTGATTGGCGGGTATCTTCATATCGCCCATCACCCAACCAATCGATCTCTGCACCCCAGTATATATCTTCTGATGGGTGCCACGTATCCGCACGCCCAGCTCCAAACCCGAATGTCCTACCACCCATGGATTCGATAGCTACATTGCCAGTAAGTACAAACAAGTCAGCCCAAGAGATCTTGTTGCCATACTTTTGCTTTATTGGCCAAAGTAAGCGTCGTGCCTTATCAAGGTTTCCGTTATCGGGCCAAGAATTTAATGGTGCAAAACGTTGATCTCCGGTACGCCCTCCACCTCGACCATCCCCAGTACGATAGGTGCCAGCTGCATGCCACGACATGCGCACGAAAAACGGACCGTAGTGACCATAATCTGCTGGCCACCAGTCCTGTGAGTCTGTCATTAATGCTGTAATATCACTCTTCAGGGCATCGTAATCTATATTCTCAAAGGCCTCTTTGTAACTGAAATCTTCTCCCATTGGGTCAGATTTACGATCATGCTGGCGCAAGATATTAAGGTTAAGCTGGTTCGGCCACCAGTGCTTATTTGTAGTTCCGGTTTTTGATGTAGTTGTGGCTCCATGCATCACTGGGCAACCGCTGACATTATCACGCATGTAAGGCTTCTCCTATCGCTAAGTAAGTATGTTTTCTAATACAGAAAAATTGGCTTCTGAAGAGGAATAAATATCCGAATCTTTTAAAAAATATCACATTTTTCGATTAGTTGTACTTTTCTTTTTCTAATATTTTTCATAAGAAATTCTTATGTTAAATATCACACTCAAACAATTACGGTATTTCTCACTTCTTGCGAAGCATAGGCATTTTGGGAAAGCGGCAGATGCTTGTTCCGTGACGCAGCCGGCCCTTTCAATGCAAATTAGGGATTTAGAAGATACGCTGGAGTGCGAGCTTATAGAAAAAGGAATCCGACCAGTTCAATTAACGAAAGTGGCGCAGGAATTACTCTTACGTACCCATACCATTTTGAACAAGGTCGATGAAATGGAAGGGGTTGTACGTGCAGCAAAAGATAATCCGATGAGTTCTATGAGGTTGGGGGTTATACCGAGTATTGCTCCCTATTTTTTGCCAGACGTCATAAAAAGATTAAGAGCAAAATTTCCAGATATCTCATTGCACATTCAAGAATCAATGACTTCAAATCTTTTAAACGCTATCAAAGAAGGGCAACTTGATATTGCAATAATGGCGTTACCGGTATCAGATCCAAATTTGGTCGAAGCTCCGTTATTTGTGGAAGAATTTGTCTTAGTTCGTTCCTTAAAAGATGCAAGTAAACCTGTTCCAGATCCGCACAATCTTCGTCACATGGGTTTGTTGCTATTACAAGAGGGACATTGCTTCCGGGATCAAGCGCTTGAGTTTTGCAAAATCAAACCATCAGTCTCAGATGAATTAATGGACGCAAGTTCGTTGTCGACTTTGGTCCAAATGGTCGGCTCTGGTATGGGTATTACGCTCATTCCACAAATGGCTATTGAAATGGAAAAGCGGGCGGCATCTATTTCGGTAGCCCGTTTTTCGGAGCCAAAACCGTCTCGCTGCGTTGGATTGATCTGGAGCAAAAAAAACACCCTAAGTCAGCAGTTTGTTGAGCTTGCAGAGACGCTCAGGTAATGATTTTTATGTCCGTTTAAATTTATCAAATAAGTTTTTATCTTAAGAGATTAACGCTTTGCTCACTATGGTTTTATCAGACTAGGTAATCCATATCTTTAATTGCATTGAAAATCCTTTTATATTAGAGTTTTGAAGTAATACTTTCGAGCAAGGTGCTTAAGCGCAGAAATCTGTTTGTTCTTTTTTGCTGGAAGAGTTTACCTTTGTTACTATAATTTCGTTTTCTTTTTTATAGCTATGTAAACGCCTTAAGATGTTTATTAAAATGCAATATTAATGGATTGAGCATCATGCGATTTATATGAATTATTCCGTAAAGCATGGACATATTTTTTACGTTATTTATTATAATTTAAACGAAACTATCTGGCATAGAGGCTTTCTTGTTGGCCACATAGTCACTAAGCTCTTCTGATATCGCCAAATCAAGGGAAGGCTGCTGATACATTTCCATAAGCTTATCAATTCGTTCAGAGGCTAATAAAACTGTATCGCGCGCTCCTTCTTCTTGCCAAGTTTCGAATGGTTTGTAGTCCATAAGATCACTGCGCCAAAAGGCAGATTTAAAGTTGGCTTGCGTATGCGCGCAGCCAAGGTAATGTCCCCCCGGTCCAACTTCACGTATTGCATCCAAAGCCTGTGCATCGTTATCGATCTGAATACCCTTCGAGAGGTGATGCAAAATTCCCAATTGATCAGCATCCATTACGAATTTCTCGAAAGATGAAACTAGGCCACCCTCGAGCCATCCACAAGCATGTAACATAAAGTTAACTCCACCCATTAGCGCGGCTTGTAAAGTGTTTGATGATTCATAAGCTGATTGAGCATCGGGAAGTTTCGACCCGCATAGACCGCCCCCTGAGCGATAGGGAAGACCCATACGGCGCGCGAGTTGTCCTGCGCCATAAAGTATATGACTTGCTTCCGGGGTCCCAAAGGTTGGCGCACCAGAATTCATGTCAATAGACGTAACAAAGGTCCCAAAAATAACTGGCGCTCCTGGGCGAACAAGCTGTGAATATGCAATGCCAGCGAGCACTTCTGCGAGTACTTGGGTTAAGGTGCCGGCTACGGATACTGGCGCCATAGCTCCACCAACGATAAATGGTGAAACCACACAGGCCTGATTGTTTTTCGCATATACTTCTAATGCGCCCATCATCACGTCATCAAATGTCATGGGCGAATTAATATTTATTAACGAGGTTATCACTGTATTATTCTGAACGAAGTCTTCTCCAAAAAGGATTGAACACATTTCTACACTGTCTTGCGCCCTTGATGTCTCCGTTACTGAACCCATGAATGGTTTGTCTGAAAGCGTCATATGGGCAAGAAGCATGTCAAGATGGCGTTTATTAACGGCTATATCCGTTGGCTCGCACACGGTGCCACCTGAGTGATGTAACCACTTAGACATATAACCTAATTTCACAAATTTTTGAAAATCTGCGATAGTTGCATAGCGTCTACCATTCGCTACATCTCGAACAAAAGGAGGGCCATAGACAGGAGCGCAGACTAGGGAAGTTCCACCAATCTCCACCGTTTTTTCAGGATTTCGCGCATGTTGGACAATTCGAGATGGAGCGGTCTTACATAGTTTGCGGGCCAACCCTTTCGGAATATGAACACGTTCACCCTGTACATCGCAACCGGCCTCTTTCCAACGCATAAGAGCTTTCGGATTATTTACAAAATTAACACCAATTTCTTCAAGAATAGTTTCCGCATTTGACTCGATGATCTCGAGTGCTTCCGTGGTTAGAATTTCGATATTGGGAATATTGCGTTCGATAAATCGTGCCGTCTCAATTTTTGGCGTCATTCTTTCTGCACGTCTCGCTGCCCCGCCACCAGATCTTGTTCGTTTGCTTGTTTGCATTCTTGTCATATCGGGACCTTTCGCGGCGAAATAACGTCTAAATATTGGCAAACTAAACCAGGTAAGTTTAACAACCATTGTCGTTTACGCCCCTTGCGATGGGAATACGACATTGAACGGTTGACCGTTTAGATACTTTATTTTTATTGACGGGCCTTGCCTTTTGTGACTTTCCCGCTTAGGAGGCGCGCATGAATGCGCCTACACATGAACGTCTTCTTATCATCGATTTCGGCAGTCAAGTCACTCAATTAATTGCGCGTCGACTACGCGAACTAAATATATACTGTGAAATTTTTCCATTTCAAAAGGTGACTGTAACTTTTCTTCAAGAATATCAACCAAAGGCGATTATTTTTTCAGGTGGGCCAGCTTCAGTTTATGAAGATGACGCTCCTAAACCTCCTCCTGAGGTATTTGACTTAAAGGTTCCCATTCTTGGTATCTGTTATGGACAGCAAATTATGATGCATATGTTGGGTGGAATAGTGGAGCGGGGTCTTGGAACTGCCGAATTTGGTCGAGCGTATGTTAAATCGTCTGAGGAAAGATTAACTTTATTGGATGGTTGGTTTGACGAGACCCGTGAACAAGTCTGGATGTCGCATGGGGATCATGTAAGTGCAATTGCTCCGGGTTTTAGAGTTTATGGTACTTCTGAGCATGCTCCTTTTGCCATTACTGCAGAAATTTCACGTCAATTCTATGGTGTGCAATTCCATCCAGAGGTACACCACACCCGAAATGGCTTGAAACTTTTTAAAAATTTCGTTCGCATAGCAGGTTTCTGTGGCGATTGGACAATGAGTGCTTACCGCCAGAAAGCCATTTCTGCCATCCGAGATCAGGTTGGAAATAAAAAAGTGTTATGTGGGATTTCGGGCGGTGTGGATAGCTCTGTAGCAGCGGTATTAATCCATGAAGCTATTGGAGAGCAACTGACTTGCGTTTTTGTAGATCACGGTTTGCTGCGAAAAGGCGAAGCTGATGAAGTGGTTGCTATGTTTAAAGAAAACTACAAAATACCGCTAATATATGTGCAAGAAAAAGAACTATTTCTAAATGCATTAAAAGGACTTTCCGATCCTGAAATCAAACGTAAAGCTATTGGTGGGCTCTTCATTGATGTTTTTCAAAAAATCGCAGATGGAATTGACGGAGTGGAGTTCCTTGCTCAGGGCACACTGTATCCAGATATAATTGAGTCTGTTTCTTTTAGTGGTGGGCCATCAGCTACAATCAAGTCTCATCATAATGTCGGTGGGTTACCGGAAAAAATGAACCTAAAATTGATTGAACCTTTGCGAGAGTTGTTTAAAGATGAAGTTAGGGCTCTAGGGAACGAATTAGGCTTGCCCCAAAGTTTTGTTGGCCGTCATCCCTTTCCCGGACCTGGCCTTGCTATCCGTTGTCCCGGCGAAATAACACGCAAAAAATTAGAGATATTACGTGAAGCAGATGCTGTTTACATCGACCAAATCCGAAAACACGGGCTCTATGATAAAATTTGGCAAGCCTTTGCAGCACTTTTACCCATGAAAACCGTTGGCGTGATGGGCGATGGGCGCACATATGATTATGCGTGCCTTCTGCGTGCGGTGACGTCAGTTGATGGGATGACAGCAGATTACTATCCTTTCTCACATGAATTCTTGAGCGAAACGGCAACACGTATTACTAATGAGGTAAAAGGTATTAATAGGGTTACTTATGACCTTACTTCAAAGCCTCCCGGGACTATTGAATTGGAGTAAGACTAAAGGCTATATTATTGGAAAATAAGCATTTTATTTTTACAAAATAGTTACAAAGTAAAACTACTTCATTGTTTTAATTACACTTTTCAAAACACACAGCAAAGACTTTTACAAACTTACGCAACTATTGCTTTGCGTAAAAGAAATACGCTTGTTTGAAGTGTTACGCATTAGTGTAGGTACGTTACACTTGAACGAATTATAGTAACAATATGGTGTATACTATTATTGTAACTTGAGAAAGGTAACACAAATGCAAAACGATATTAATGTGTGGAAAGACGGAAAAATTTGGAGAGAAATGAGCAATGCAGTTGAATTTTAGAAAGCCAATTGCATATGACTTTAGCTGCAAT
>MDTB01075490.1_pt1 | contig 22722 bp, 21 predicted proteins | sample 811161 | NCBI WGS metagenome assembly MDTB01 (sample SAMN05326650, study PRJNA326480) | marine metagenome | isolation source: seawater | place: Mediterranean Sea | collected 2009 | reverse complement strand
TTATAATAAATTTATGCCCGGGTGGTGGAATTGGTAGACACAAGGGACTTAAAATCCCTCGAAGGCGACTTCGTGCCGGTTCAAGTCCGGCCCCGGGTATGTACAAAAAAAAACTGTTAAGAATTACTTTGTGGAAGAAAAAAAAAATATTAATGACGAATTAGATTTTAAAGACTTAATACAAATTCTTTGGTCTAAAAAATTTTTAATAATAATTTCATCCATTGGTTTAGGTTTTTTAACTTATATATATTCTTTAACTTTAGATGATATGTTTTCATCTGAATCAACCTTCGTGATAGAAGGTCAATCCGAGAACAACTATAGCTCTATTTCAGGAATAGGTTCGTTAGTAGGATTAGATCTAATGCCTAGTGAAAGCAATGAGGTCACACTTGCTTTGGAATTAATGGAATCCAGGAGGCTTTTTAAACATTTATTAGAAAATGAGACAGTTCATAAAAATTTAATAAACATTAATCATTCTAGCGATCTTTTAACGAAAAATGATTTAGAAAATTTAGCCACTCTTCATTATTCTTCTTTTAAAGATGCTTTTGATATAAATCATAATAAAGCAAGCGGAGTAATTAAGATAAAAACTAGACATATTTCTCCTGAATTTTCTTTAACATTTCTGAATTTAATATTAGAAGAAACTGACGATATTTTGCGCGAGGAAACTTTGCAAAATACAAGTAAATCTATTGATTATTTAAATAATCAACTTCTATCAGCTTCAAGTATCGAACTAAAGCAATCTATATCTCAATTAATAAAAAAACAATTAGAAAAAGAAATGGTAACTAATGTTTCAAAGTCTTATCTTATAAAAATTATCGATCCTCCTTTTTTTCCCTTAAGTCCCTCAGAGCCAAGTAGGCTTCTTTTTTTAGCATTAGGTGTAATTGCAGGAATGTTTATTTCAATTGCCTACGTTTTATTTAGAAAATTTTATCAAGAGTAAATAGTTTCAGATATGGATAGAAAAACAAAAATTGCTATCATAGGGATGGGATATGTAGGATTGCCTCTTGCTATAGAATTTGGAAAAATTAAAAAAACAGTTGGTTTTGATATTGACAATTTAAGAGTTAATCAACTTTCTAATGGAATCGATTCTTCGAAAGAAATAGACACAGAAAAATTTTCTGAAAGCAAATTTTTAAGCTTCACTTCTAATCCAAAATCTATTAAAAATTGTAATTTTTTTATAATTACAGTTCCAACACCAGTTGATGAATCTAATACTCCAGATCTTACTTTTCTAGAATCAGCTTCCAGCACTATAGCTAAGTTACTTAAAAAAGGAGATATTGTTATTTATGAATCTACTGTATACCCAGGATGCACTGAAGAAGTATGCATTCCAATTTTAGAGAAAGTTTCGAAATTGAAGTTTAACAAAGATTTTTTTTGTGGGTATAGTCCAGAAAGAATTAATCCTGGAGATAAGATAAATACAATTAATTCGATTGTAAAAGTTACAAGCGGCAGTAATAAAAAAACTGCTCAAAAAGTAAATGATCTTTACAGTCTAATTGTTCACGCAGGAACGCATATAGCTCCTTCTATAAAAGTAGCTGAAGCTGCAAAAGTAATTGAAAATACCCAAAGAGATTTAAATATTGCTCTTATAAATGAACTTTCTATTATTTTTTCAAAATTAGATATAGATACTTTAGATGTAATAGAAGCAGCTAGAACTAAATGGAATTTTTTAGACTTTAAGCCCGGACTTGTTGGAGGTCATTGTATAGGAGTTGACCCTTATTATTTGACTTATAAAGCCGAAAAAGAAGGTTATAACTCTCAAGTTATTTTATCTGGAAGAAGAATTAATGATGAAATGGGTACTTACGTCGCTAGAAGTTTTATAAAAGAAATAATCTCAAGTCAAATTAATTTGAAAAACTGTAGAGTTGGAATAATGGGAGTAACTTTCAAAGAAAACTGTAGTGATATTAGAAATTCTAAGGTTTTGGATTTGATAAATGAATTAAAAGAATGGGGAATTGAAGTTTTAGTTACAGATCCCTGGGCGGACAAAAAAGAATTAAGGAAAGAATTCGGGATAAAACTAACCGAAACGAAAGATTTTAAAAATCTTGATGCTATATTGATCGCAGTAGCGCATGATAAATTTAGGGATATACCAATCAATGAAATGAAATCATTATGTAAAGGAAAAAGACCCCTTTTAGCAGATATAAAAGGAATTATCGATAGAAAGACAGCTAAAAAAAATGGTTTTAATTTATTTAGGCTCTAAATTATGAAAATAAATACTTTAGTAACTGATGTTGATGGTGTATTGACCAATGGAAAGTTTATTTATACAAAAGACGGAAAGCTTTCTAAAGAATTCGGGCCTCATGATTCTGATGGAATTAAAATTTTAAAGTCAGAGGGCATAAAAGTAATTGCAATAACTGCTGACCTAAGAGGATTTGATATAAGTAAGAAAAGGATGGATGATCTTGATATTGAAATTATTTTAGTCCCTGAATATGAAAGATTAGCTTGGTTCAAAGATAATATTTCCCTTAAAGAGGCTGCTTTTGTTGGAGATGGATTATTTGATTCTGAAATTATGAAAATAGTTAAAATTTCATTTGCCCCAGCAAATGCTTTACTTATTACAAAAAATAAAGCAACTCATGTGACAGTATCTTCGGGGGGAGAAGGCGTACTCTTAGAAGTTGCATTAAAGATTCTTAAAACAGATAATAAAAAAAGATATAAAGAAATTATTTCAGGAAAAATTTTGTGAAAATTATCCTAAAGGAGTTAGCAGAATTATGGAGCGAATTTGATAAAGATTCTTTATCAGAGTTTGTCGGATTTATGAAAACTCATAGAAAAGAGATCATTATTGGTATTGGGGCTGGAAGAATGGGTTATTCAGTTCAATCATTTATAATGAGATTGTCACATTTAGGCTTTAAGAGCTTTATGATTGGTGATACTTCTTTACCGAGAATTAATAGAAATTCTTTGGTTATTATTAATTCAAGCAGCGGAGAAACATTATCAATAAAAATTTTAGCTGAAAAAGCAAAAGAGGTTGGCGCAAAAATATTGACTATTTCCACTAACGAAAATTCATCAATAGCTAACCTTTCAGATAAAGTAATTCTAATTCCAGTGTTTGAGTCTTCGCAACTTATGAAATCAATATACGAACAATTTTCAATGCTTCTCTTCGATCATGTGATACATCTCATGGTTCAGGAATTAGATGTAGATGAAAAGTGGATTGTAAACAATCATTCTATCTTGGAGTAATATGCCAACTTTTTTTGCTTCATTAATTACAATGGACCACATAAATTTCGAGAAGAATATTATTTTTTTGGAAAATTTAGGCATAGATGCTCTTCATGTAGATGTCATGGACGGTCGTTTTGTTCCAAGATATGGAATATATCCAGAAATAATAGAGAGAATTTCGCAAGTCTCAAATATTGCTTTAGATTTAGATTTGCTTGTGCATGATCCACTATTTGCGTTAGATCAATTTAAAAATAAAGGAAATATAAAATTTGTAAGATTCCATATGGAATCGTCAATTGGAAACGAGTTGAGGATAATAGATAAAATACACGAAATTGGAGCAAAAGCCATTGCATCTTTAAACTTGTCTAGTAGCTTTTCTTCTATAGAGCGTCTTGCAAGAAATGAAGAAATAGACGGTGTTATGCTAATGGGAATTCACCCAGGAGTTTTAGAGCAAGAACACAGACCTCAAAATATCCTTAATGATTTAAGCTCCTTAAGAGATTTACTTGGTAGCTCTAAAGCTTCAGAAATGATTGGTCTAGATGGAGCTGTTTCTTTTGAATCAATAAATCCATTAGCTAGAGAGGGAATAAATAATTTTATTTGTGGAAGTAGTTCAATTTTCAAAGGTGTAAATTTTAATGATACTTTTACAGAAAATAAAAAATTAATTAGCCGTAACTTCAAAAAAATAAAAAAATTATGTTTTTAAAATGAGCTACAAAGTAGTGATTCCTTCTGCTGGATTAGGCTCAAGAGTTGGGCCTTATTCAAAATTTATGAATAAGGCACTTATAACGATTGGAGAAAAACCAGCTATATCAAGAGTTATAGACAAGTTTTCAGAAAGTGTTCCAATAGTAGTTCTTCTGGGCTACAGAGGGGACATGGTTCGAGAGGTTTTAGAATGTATTTATCCTAAAAGAGATATAACTTTTGTTGAAGTAGATAATTATGACGGTGTTGGTTCTGGTCTTGGGTATTCTTTGCTAAAAGCAGAGAAGTTTCTGCAAAATCCTTTTATTTTTATTCCTAATGACACAATTATTGGAAAAGATTTAATTGATTTAGATCCAGAGACAGAAGGTAATTGGGCTGCTTACTACAAAAAGCAAAAATCAGACGGCTATGACACGGAAATTTTTAGAACACTCACAATCGACGATAATAATTATGTAGCAAATTTTACTGGTAAAGGAACTTCAAATTCACTGATTTATATAGGAATTTGTGGAATTAAAAATTATAAAAAATTTTGGGATAATCTAAACGACCCCAATGCCTTGAGGGTTGGAGAAGTTTTTGGTTTGAAATTTTTGGAAAAAGTTAAAGCGATTCAAATCCGAGATTGGTATGATTGCGGTAGTTTAAATAATTTAGAAAGAGCTAAAAAACATTTTGCAAATAAGAATTTTAATATTTTGGAAAAAGAGGACGAATCTATTTGGTTTTGTGAAAATGACGTAATAAAATTTTCCGTTGATCAGTCATTCATCAGAGATAGAGTTAAAAGGATAGATTTTCTTCCCAAAAATATGATTCCTGAAGTTAAAAAATTTGGCAAATTTACTTACAAATATATAAAAGAAAAAGGAAATGTAATTTCTGAGAAACTTTCAGTTAATGCCTTAGAACAACTGCTGAATATAGCTCATGAAAATCTCTGGTCAAAAACAGGGGAAATAGACGAAATATCAAAAGAACATTGTTACGATTTTTATAAAAGAAAGACTAGTGATAGAGTAAATAAATATCTTCAAAGGTTTGAAGAGGTTGATTCTGTAAAAGTAATTAATGAGAAAAAAATAGACTCGGTTAAAAATTTATTAAGTAAAGTAAATTGGAAAGAAATATGTGAAAGCCCTAAATGGGCACTATTTCATGGTGATTTTCATGCAGAAAATATAATTTTTTCAAAAAAAAAAAATTTCGTTCTATTAGATTGGAGGCAAAACTTTGGTAAAGATAATTTCCAATATGGAGATACCTATTACGATCTAGCAAAGTTAAATCATGGTTTTATTGTTAATCATGGAGTAGTGACAAAAAATTTATTCAAAATTAAAGAAATAAAGAAAAATCATTTTAATTTTTCTATTCATCAACTTTCTAATCTAATGGAATGTAGAGAATTTTTAAAGGATTGGTCTAAGGATTATGATTATGACTTTAATAGAATTGAGTTAATAACCGCTCTTATTTTTTTGAATATTGCAGGATTGCATGATTTTCCTTACTCAAAGTTCCTATTTCATTTAGGCCAACACAAACTGAGTGATTCTTTAAAAATTTAATCAATTGAACTTTTGAATATTTCAAAACCTGAAAAAGCAGCTTTTAGGATTGGCTTTAGTCATTTCATTCAAGCTTTATTTGGATTCTTACGGTTAAAAGTGCTTACTAACTTTTTGGGCCCAAGTGGGTATGCTTTATATGCTCTTTTAGTGAGCAATGTAACTGTTACAACAGTATTATCTAAGGGCGCAATTGAATTTATTACTGTTAGAAGGTTTTCTTCTTTTCAAAATTTACAATTTAAAAATAAATTAAATTCATTTAATAGAATTCTAAAGGTGTCTTTTATTTACTCTCTAGTGTCTTGTTTTTTTCAGCTTCCAATTTCCTATTATGTTTTTATTACATATGATGAAAATTCCCTTTATATTTTAAGCTCTTTAATTTTTGTTTTCTTTGCAGTTAATGGTTCATTTGTTATGGCTTTAATGCAAGGTATTCAGGAATTTCGAATGTATGCCAAAACTTATTTAATTTCGTCAATCATTGGTTCATGCATTCAAATACTTTGCGTTCTTTCATTTTCAAAATATCAAGCCCCCATTGCCATCGCCTTAGCAGCAATTTCTCAATTCCTGATTCAATTTTATAGTTTAAGAATTATACAAAAGAAATTTAATTTCAAATTTAAAAGAAAAATTAAGATTACTAAAAAATATTTTAAAATTATGTCACTAAACGGGGGTGCAAAAGCATCTTCTGCTTCACTTGTGATGCTTTCTCAATTTATAATTATTCTTTTTCTTACGGCAAATGCTTCAAATCTAAATGTAGCTAGTTACTTTGCATTTAATGGAATAACAATTCAGGTTTCTGCTCTGGTAATGATAGGTGTTTCAAGCGCTTTTTTTCCTAATTTAGTCACAATTTATAATAATAATAGGATCTCTTTTGAAAAAGAGGTTTATTCTCAAACAAGTTTCATTTCCTTTATTTTATTTCCTTTGGTAATTTTTTTAATTCTTTATGAGAAAGAAATAATAAGACTTCTTCTAAGTGAAGATTATATTCTAGGAAACAATTTATTTGGATTTATGGCAGTTAGCACTTATGGAGCTAGCATGAAGCAATCGTTTGATTTATCTCTTTTTTGCAACGAAAAAAATAAATATTTTTTAAATACAACTTTATTTAGCTCTCTTCTTTTAGTTTTAAGCGTTGTAATTGGATTTTATTCGTCTGGTATAAATGGAATGGCATGGGGATTAATATTTCACTCATACATAACAGGCATAGTAATAATTATAACTTCTTTGAAAATTTATAAGTTCGAGGTAAAAAAATTGAAATTTGCTGTTTTATTTTTATTACTATCAATAACATTGTTAATAAGTATGTTCAGTGACTCAATAAGTTTAATATTTTCTATCATGATTTTTGTCATCTCAGTTTCAGTATCCGTTTCCTTTTTTTATAAAAGAAATTTAATATGAAATTAATCTCTTTTTTAATACCATCTAAAAATAGACAAAATTACCTAATAGAAACAATAAAATCTTTTGGAGAAATTGACGATTTTAGGATAGAGGTCATCATTCATGATAATAGCGATTCAGGAATAAATCCTTCAAAAATAAAAAACTTAAGACATTCTATCAAACCTGATATTCGTTATTTTCATTCAAAAGAAATTTTGAACATGCACGAAAATTTTGAAAAGGCATTTTCTTATGCAAAAGGGAAATACATCTGTTTTCTTGGAGATGATGACATGATTACAAAAGAAATTTCAAAAGTTTTGGATTGTATTGAGAAAAATAAAATCGACTGTCTTAATATGAACAGTAAACCACATTATTGGTGGAAAGATGTAAGACATAATACTTATAATGCTCTTTTCTCAGGACTTTTAAGAATTCCTAATGAATGCATTAGTAAACCATATTATAAGAAAATATATTCACATACAGTTCTGCAAAAATGTTCAAACACAGCTGGTACTGAAATTTTAAATCTTCCATCAGCTTATTTTGGAATAGTTCATAACAATATTTTAAAAGAGGTAAAAAAAAGATTTGGTAGCATTTTTCCTGGCCCAACTCCGGACATGTCATCTGCAGTAGCTATAGCAAATTTAATAGATTATTATTATTTAACAAACGTTCCTTATTTAATATGTGGAACAGGTGCTTCCTCAGGAGGAGGATCAGGAGTGAGAAAAAAACATAACTGGAAACTTTCTGAAGCTCCTTGGTTTGAAAAAAAATATATATCCAAATGGGATAAAAGAACTCCAAAAATTGCCTGTGGACCGACCCTGTGGGCTGAAGGGTATTTACAAGTAACAAAAGAAACCGGAAAAGACTACAAATTTAATCATGCGCACCTTTACGCTAAATGTTTACATCAAGATCCAGGAACATTTTTAGAAATTAAAAAAATAATTTTAGAAGATGATTCGTTCGTATACTCTGTAAAAATGTTTTTGTTAGTTTTTCTTTCTTACAATAAAATTTTCTTTGAAAGGCTAAAAGCTTTTACGGAAAATATAATTTACCAAAAATTTTCATTTTCTTTTTATTACAAATACGAAAAAAATATTAACTGTCCAACTTCTGTTATAAAACACTTAGAAAATATAATGAATAAAAAATGATTTTAAAATATCAATATCTAGGATTATTTTTATTAACTATTTTTGCAAATATTTTAATCGCTATAAATATGCAATACACGGCTCAAGTATATCATTCAATAAATAGCCCTAACTTTTACAATATTCAATTATTTATTGTAATAATATTTCTCTCCTTTCTTTCATTTCTTTTAATTATCAATTCAAAGAAGAATCCTTCTTCCATAATAGGGGGAGTTTTATTTTTTACGGTACTAGTTCCTTTCTTTTATTTTCTTCATTTAGAAAATAATTTTAGTTTCGAAAATTTTTATTTACATCTTATTTTAGTTTTATTCTCTTTTTACCTTTTTAAAATAATTGCTGATTCAAAAATAAAAATTTCTTTTATTCGAACTATAAATTTTCAATCAATTTTTTTAGAGTATTTCTTATTTAGTTTTATGCTTTTTGGATGTTTTTTATTGATCTATAGTTTTGGAGAATCAATGAGTTTTAGTTTTTTTGATATTTACGATAGAAGGATTGAAACTAAAACAGAATTTTCTCAAAATAGATTATTAAATTATTATAATTCCCTTTTTGCAGGGTTAATGGTTCCTTTCGCTGCAATTTATGCCGCGGCAAGAAATAAATATATCTTTTTTTTCTTATCGATTTTTTCATCAATAATTTGTTTTGGAGTTTTCGGAGGCAAGGGTGTTTTGTTGTCACCTTTTCTTGCTTTTTTCTTCACAAAGTTTTTTTTACTATTGAATCTCAATGGGTATAAATTCTTACTAATATGTATAACTATTTTTTGTATATTTTGTTTGATTGAAATCTTTTTAATAAGCACGGGATACCTAAATCTTTACTTTTTTAGACGAATGTTTTACGTACCAGCAAAGTTAAGTTTTTGGTATTTTGAATATTTTTCTAATAATCAGCTTTTCTATATGTCTGACAGTATATTCGGTCAATTCTTCACTTCTAATTCTCCTGATTATGACAAAGCAAGAACTATAGGCGGTAACTATTTAGGAAACTATCAATCTCATGCTAATTCAAATATTTGGAGCTCTGCTTATGCTGATTTTGGATTTATTGGTATTCCAATTTTTTCAATGCTCGCGGGTTTAATTACAAAATTTATAAACGAAGTTTATAAAATTAAGCAATCGATAATAATAATAGTTTACTCTTTTTTTGTCGGTTTAGTTTGGGCTCAAACCTCATTAAATACATCATTGCTAAGCAATGGTATATTCTTTGGAATTTTGTTAATGCTTTTCGTACCTAAAGAACAGAATTTAAAAAAATCAGAGATATGAAAATCACACACATTTCAACAGTACACAACAGACATGATAATAGAATTTTTCATAAACAATGTTCAGACTTAGTAAATTTGTGTGACGAAATTAATTTAATAGTTTCTGACGGACAAGGAGAGGAGAAAAGAAACGGAGTTAATATCTTCGATACAAAAAAAAATTATCTAAAATCTAGATTTCTAAGAATTTTATTTCAGGCTCCTTTAACATTAATATACTCATTTAAGAATAAATCAGATATTTATCATCTCCATGATCCAGAGTTATTAATACATTTTTATTATTTAAGATTTTTTTTTAAAAGATTGAACATTATCTATGATATGCACGAAAACTTGCCAGCGTCGATTTTGTCAAAAATTTATATTCCTAAAATTTTTAGAAGAATTTTGAGTAAATTATGGAAAAATTTTGAAGAAATAGCTCTTCAGTATGTAAATGTAATATTTGCAGAAGATTCTTACCAAAACAATTACAGTCTTAAAAAAAAATCTGAGATTGTAAGAAATTTTCCGAAAAATTTCTGGTTTGAAACGAAAAAAATAGTTTCTGAAAAAAAATCAATTGGATATTTAGGCGTTTGCACAAAGGACCGTGGAATAGTAAATCTTCTAGTCGCAGTTAAAAATCTTAATAATCAAAACATAGAATTGAAAGTTGAACTTATTGGAGATGTTTGGGAGGGAATTTCTGATTTAGATATTTTTAAAAGTTTAGAAGATCAAAAGATATTAAAATATCATGGTTTTCTTTCAAATGAATCCGCTTCAAAAATAGTAAAAAATTGGGATATTGGCTTTGCCGTTCTAAAAAAAGATCCAAATTTTTTCGATTCTTATCCAACAAAACTTTTTGAGTATTTAGCAGCATCGATCCCAGTTATAACAAGTGACTTTCCTCTTTATAAGAAAATAATTAGCGAATTTAATGGAGGCATTTGTATAGAGCCAGAAAACGAAGAAATTCTTGAAATGGCAATAAAAAAAATTATTTTAAACAAAGACAATTTTATTCCTAAATACCATGCTAAAGAATACAGATGGGAGAATGAATTTAAAAAAATGTTTAAATTTTACAAAGAGATCCAATGTTAATTTTCCATAATCCAGATCGTCTTTGGTATCATATGACTCTAAGTCAATGGTTTAGATCTTCAAGAGCCATGGATAAATATTCTTATATCTTCGACGAAGAGATTCGTAAAGGAAAAGTAAACGTTCTTATCTCTTCAAATAAAAACAAAAGATATATTTCATCTATATTTTTTAAATTTTCAAGATTTATTAGATTCTTTTTATGGGCAAAAATAAATAAATTATCAATTAAATCTTTTAATATTTTTTTTGATGCATCTTCTTTTGAAAAAGACGATGTTATATTTTCTTTTTTTCATGATAATTTTGCTAGATTACCAGTTTGTTGCGATGAAGAAGCTTATATAAGTGACTTAAAAAATACTGAAGCATCAATCTTGATCCATTTAAACCATTATGTTTATTCAACCATCAAAGGATCTGAAAGATTAAAGTTTTTAAAAAATGTTTTTTTTACAGCTGAATCTAATCTTAAAGATCATAGTAGTTTTTTTAAAAAATTTTTCAAATGGTATACAAAAAACTTTTATGTTCTTCCCTTTTGTTCTCAAAAAAGGTTTGTCGAAAAAAAAGAGCTAAGAGAAAAAAAAGCTATAGCAACTGGAGCCATTACATATGAAATCAATGAACCCCATTTTACTGATTTTTTTAAAACTAATATTCTTCAACCTGAAAGGTTAAATATACTCGACAAAAAAGATGCTCTTAAAAATGTTGAAGTAATAATCAATAAATATCCTAAGTCCTATAGAGACGCAAATTTTTTTTCTTTTGTTTTAGATAAGTATATAAAGTCCTTTAAGAAATACTTTATTACTTTTTTTAAAACGAAAACTACAGAATATTATTCTTTAGATATAGTTAGCTTATATAATAGTTTTGAGTTTTTTTTATGTCCGGGAGAGCTAGGAGATCTTCCCGGTATAGGCATATCCGAGGGAATGTCTTCTGGTGCAATTCTCATTTCAAAAAGATATGATTATTTTGATGATTATGAACTCATTCCTAACAATAATTATCTAGAATATGATGGTTCAATCGAAAACTTAGAAAAAGTAATTGATAATTTTAAGGACGATCAGGAAAAAATTAATGCGCTTAGAGAAAGATCTTTGAAAACAGCAAAAAAATTTTTTAGCCAAAATAGTTGTTTAAAAGTATTTAGTGAAATTTTAATAGATATAAAAAGTGAAAGATAAAAAAATTTTAGTTTTAGGTTCAGAAGGAATGCTGGGCAGAGAAGTTCTTAAAAACTTAATAGATAAAAACTATGATATTTACTCTACATATAGGGGATCTTCATATAAAGACTCATTAGACCAAAAAAAATTTTATGGAATAAATAATTTTGATGCTAGAGATTTTCTTGAACTTTCGAAAATACTTGACGAAATAAATCCTCATATCATCATAAATTCTATTGGGATAATTAAGCAATTAAAAAAAAAGGTAAAAGACGAAGATTTTTTTCTTTTAAATTCCTTTCTTCCAAAGTATTTAGAATATTGGTGTGAAACAAATAAAAAAAGGTTAATTCATTTCAGTACAGACTGTGTTTTTGATGGGAAAAAAGGATCCTATAATGAGAATGATATTCCAAACGCAAAAGATTTGTATGGACTTTCTAAAATTTTGGGAGAGGTTATAAGTCAACATTCTTTGACAATAAGAACTTCAATTATTGGGCATGAAATAAACTCTTCTAATGGACTTCTTGAATGGTTTCTCTCACAAAAAGAGAATACTTCGGTGAACGGCTATAAAAATGCCTTTTTTAGTGGCCTATCTACTAGTTATTTAGCAGAAGTTGTTGTTGAAAAAATTATTGAAGATAAAAACCTCCATGGTTTGCTACAATTTGGAGGTCCCAGGATTTCCAAATTCGAATTACTAAAAATAATTAACAAAGTTTATAAAAAAAAAATAAATATAAATCCTTCAATTGATATAGAAATGGATAAAAGTTTAAACTCCCAAAGAGCCTATAAAATCTTAGGAATAAAAAAATTGGACTGGAAATTTTTAGTATCTCACTTATTCAATAGTCACATTAAAAAAAATGAATTTTTATAAAGATAAAACTCTTTTAATTTCTGGAGGAACAGGTTCTTTTGGTAAAGAGGTCTTATTTCATCTTCTTAAATCTGAAGCTTCAGAGATAAGGGTATACAGCAGAGATGAAACAAAACAAGAAGCTTTAAGAAATGAATTGTTAGATGAAAGATTAAACTTCATTATTGGCGATGTAAGAGACAAAGAAAATTTAAACCAAGCTTTGTCTAACGTAGACTATGTTTTCCATGCGGCCGCTTTAAAGCAGGTTCCTAGTTCAGAAATTAATCCTTTAGAGGCAGTAAAAACTAATATTTTAGGAACCAATAATATTCTAAGTGCTGCTTATAAAAATAAATGTAAAAAGGTAGTTTGCTTAAGTACTGACAAAGCGGTTCACCCTGTAAATGCTATGGGCATGACCAAATCATTGATGGAAAAGTTAGTTATGGCATCTAATTCAAATAAAAGTAAAGGAGACACAATTGTAACTTGCACAAGATACGGAAATGTTCTTGCCTCTAGAGGCTCAGTAATTCCTTTATTTATAAATCAAATAAAGAAAGGACTTCCTATAACCTTAACAGATAAAAAAATGACTAGGTTTTTAATGACTTTAACAGAAGCAGTTGAGTTAGTTGATTACGCCTTTGAGAATTCTTCAAACGCTGATATTTTTGTAAAAAAAGCTCCTGCAGCATCAGTAGAAACCATCTCTGAAGCTGTAAGAATATTCAAAGATGTTCCTGATCATCCCATTAAAATAATAGGGTCAAGACCAGGAGAAAAAATTCACGAATCTTTACTTTCAGCTGAAGAATTAAACTTTGCGGAAGATATGGGCGATTTTTATAAATTATCATACGATTCAATCAATAAATTGCCCGACGAAGATTGTTTTTCAAATTATTCTTCAAATTCAAAAGAACTGATGAATGTAGATCAAGTATTATCCTTGTTACAAAGCTGTTTTAAAAATTAAACGAAAAGGAAATTCTTTTGTACAAGAATATATTTTAAAAGAAATATTGTATGTAAGAATTCCAAAAATTTTTTTGAAAGAAGTAAATCTGGATTTTCAATCCCTTTAAGAGAGTGGTTGAGGTGTCCCTTGAAAGATTAGGCTGGAGATTACCTAGATATTAACAAAATTAAAAACCAAGGATTTTTGGATGCAGAGATCATTTCTAAAACTTGGGAAGAACCTCTATCTGGAAAAAAAACTAGGAGTCAAAATTATGGACAATAATCGTGTTTCAAGTTTGATTTCAAAATAATTTGGTAGCTTATTCTTTGGGCTTTATAAGTTCAAAAGTAAATATCCATGCAAAAAGTCTCAAAAGAGGAATTTTAGTTAAAACCTTATCAATCGAATTTAACAAACCCAATAATGATGGAAATTTTCCAGCTATATAGCTAGTGACATGCCAATATTTAATTTCCCCTATATTAAAAAATTTTTTTGCATAATTAATATCTTTCAAACTTAAGATATGAGCTTTTTCCCATTCGGTTCGCATATCTGGGGTGAGGTATCTATATAATTTTATTGCAGGATTGTAATCGAGTGCTTCAATAGCAAGTACTCTGCCTCCTGGCTTCAGAATTCTAAGCATTTCTGGAAAGGCAAAAGACAAATCAAGATGATGCAGCATTCCTGAACAAAAAATTATGTCAATTGAATTATTGGGCAATTGAGTATTTTCACAATCTGCTTGGAAGAAAATTAAATTTTTCTCTACCCCCATTTCTTGCGAAGACTTTATACAGTTTTCTATTGAAATATCACTTATGTCAATTCCTAAGACTAGGTCTGCACCTGAGTCAGCCATTTTAAAAGCGTATTTTCCGTTTCCACATGCATAATCAAGACAAACTTTTCCACTACATTTTTTTAAAATCCAGTCATCAATATAATCTACAGATAATTTAGTTGTTGTATAGTATTTTTTATTGCCGTAAAACTTTTCAAATGTATCTTGATCTTTAATGGCTTGTTCTACAAAAGAAGGATCTCTATCTTTATTATGAAATTCGAGTTCTTTCTTTTTTCTATCTTCAAGACCATCCAACCATTTTTCATTAGTAATAGAATTTATTTCTTTTATTTTATTGATTAAATCTTCTTTTGAGATGTCCATTTTAGATATAATTAATTATCTTTTCTATGATCCAAATCGATATTATTGTCCCCACTTTAAATGAGAACAAGCTCATCGAAACTTGTATAAAATCAATTTTAAATTTTACCATACCTGATGATGTATCTACCAAGCTGATTTTTGTTGATGGGGGATCAAAAGATGGAACAATAAATAAAATTAAAAAATTTCAACAGGACGGAAAAAATATCTTTTTAATTTCTAATCCAAAAAGAATTCAATCTACTGCCCTTAATTTAGCGATAGATCAAAGTAATGCTGATTTTATTATGAGATTAGATGCTCATTCAATTTATCCTAAAGATTATCTTATTGAATGTCTTTCCACTTCTTTAAAAAGGAAAGCGGACAATGTTGGTGGGGTTTTATTAACAAAGGCAGGAGGGAAATCTATAGCAGCAAAGTTAGTTCAAGAAATTACTTCAAATTCTTTCGGAGTAGGTAATTCAAATTTTAGAATTGGCTCTGTTGAGAAAAAAGTTGATACAGTTCCTTTTGGGTTTTTTAGAAGAAAAATTTTTGACGAAATTGGAAAATTTAATGAAAAATTGGTCAGGGCGCAAGATTATGAGTTTAACAGAAGGATAATTTTTAATGGGGGTTCTATTTGGATAAATCCTAAAATTAAAATTAAATATTATAATCAACCTTCATTTTACGCTTTTTTAAAAAAAATTTTTTTCTTAGATGCTCCCTACAATTCATATATGTGGTTCGAGGCAAAGTATTCATTTTCTTTTAGACATTCAATAACTTTATTTTTCTCCACAGGTATTATTTTTGGCCCTTTATTTTTTTTACTTCACTATTTTTTTATTTATTTTTATCTAAGCGTTATTTTCATCTATATTTTTTTTAACTTGTTATTTTCTATGAAAATCTTTCTAAAAAATTCGAAAGAAAAAAAATTAATTTTTTTTCTACCATTTTCTTTTTTTATTTTTCATTTTGCTCATGGAATGGGAGTTTTCTTTGGTATCTTAAATATGATCAGAAGAAAGATTTTAGGAAAGTATCCTGTTCCTTTAGACATTAATTAAATAAAATAAAATTTATTTTTTATATATAATTATTGTTTTTATGAAAATCCCTTTTTTCCCATACAAAGATCTCTATCTTCAAAATTCTGAGGAATATAAAAAAATTTTCAACGATGTTTGCTCAAGAGGTGCATACATTTTACAAAAAGATTTGGAAGAATTTGAGGAACAAATAAAAAAATTTATCGGTGTAAAGTACGCATTTGGTGTCGCTAACGGAACTGATGCTTTAATTCTGGGAGCTAAGGCAATTGGAATTTCTAGAGGAGATGAAGTAATAATGCCATCTCATACATATATAGCTTCTCCAGCTTCTATTTATCTTCTCGGAGGGAGCCCAATACTTACAGAATGCGGAGAGGATGGAATGATGGATCCCGAAGATATAGCTAAAAGGATAACAAAAAACACAAAAGCAATCATGCCTGTGCATATAAATGGTAGAACTTGCGATATGGACAGAATATTTAAAATATCTGAAGAACATAACATACCTATAATAGAAGACGCTGCTCAAGGTCTTGGCTCTAAATTTAAGGGAGTAGGTGCTGGAACTTTCGGTCTATTTGGAACAATTAGTTTTTACCCCGCGAAATTATTAGGTTGCTTCGGAGATGGCGGATTGGTAATGACAAATGACGATGAAATCGCAGAAAAATTAAGTCTTCTAAGGGATCATGGAAGAGACGGAGAGGGAAACGTCATCGAATGGGGCTACAATTCTAGGCTAGATAATTTACAAGCTGCTTTTTTGAACTTTAAATTAAAAAATTTCGTAAATGATATTAATAAAAGAAGAACTCTTGCCAAAAAATATCATGAACGTTTAAAAAATCAAGATGGTTTGATTCTTCCACCTCCACCTTGTGAGGGAAAACATTTTGATGTTTTTCAGAACTATGAAGTGCAAGCACAAGAAAGAGATGAATTGAAAGCGTATCTTGAAAAAAAAGGAGTCGCTTCAATTATTCAATGGGCAGGAACTCCTGTCCATCAGTTCAAAAAACTAGGTTTTAATCAAGAATTACCTAAAACAGATAATTACTTCAAGAATTGTCTTATGTTACCTATGAATGTCTCTTTAACTGAAGAAAAAATAGATTTCATTTCCAATACAATTATTGATTTTTATGAATAATTTTAATTTCTCTTTTGAGGAACTCACGGATCCAAAAAAATTTTCTGAAAAATTGAATCTAAAAAATTTTAATAAAAATATTTCTCTTGATTTTTATAAATTAATGTTTCTGATAAGGAAAGTTGAAGAAAAAATTGCTGAAGAAAAAAAAGGGGGAAAAATAATAGGGCCAGTTCACTTGGGTGCAGGTCAAGAGGCTATAGCAGTAGGAATCTCAAAAAATTTAAATAAAAAAGATAAAGTCTTTGGCGCTCACAGATCACATGCGCATTTATTAGGATTAAATCAGAATATTAGAAAACTTTTTTCAGAAATTTTAGGAAAAGTTACTGGATTTTCAAAAGGTATGGGTGGCTCTATGCACTTATCTGATCCTAAGTCAGGGTTTATGGGTTCAGTACCTATTGTTGCGGGTACAGTACCACTTGCATTGGGAGCAGCTCTTCACATAAAAAGAAATAAACAAAAATCAATATCTTTAGTTTATTTAGGAGATGGGGCTATAGAAGAAGGAATAGTGCATGAATCAATGAACTTAGCAAAAATTTTGAATTTGCCTATATTGTTTGTTGTGGAAAACAATCTTTTTTCTTCTCACATGCACCTCAGTTTAAGACAGCCCTCAGGGAGAGTTTCCAGATTTGCTGAAGCGAATGAAGTAGAGTCTAAAATCATAGATGGAAATGATGTTATTTCGATGTATGAAATTACAAAAAAATTAATTACTAAAATAAAAAAAGGAGAAGGGCCAAAATTTGTTGAAGCAATAACTTATAGACAATATGGCCATGTAGATTTTAGAAAAGATATAGATGTCGGAATAAAAAGATCAAAAGAGGATTTAAAAGACTGGCTTAAAAGAGATCCAATTATACGATTAAAAAAATCTTTGATAGAGTCAAAAATTTTGGATTTGAACAAGATTAAAAATCTAGAAAAAAAGATATTAAGAGAAATAAATAATTCTTGGGAAAAGTCATTAAAAGATCCTTATCCTAAAGAAAAAGAGCTTCTTAATACTGTCTATAATAATGAAGAATAAAAAAATTTCATACGGAGAAGCTATTAGAAAAGGGTTTGAGTACCTTCTCGAGAATTACGAAGAATGTTTTGTTATTGGTCAGGGATTATGGAGTCCTTGGTATGTTGGTAACACCATGAAAGATTTAGATTCTAAATTCGGAAAAGAAAGAATAATTGATACTCCTGTTTCAGAAGCTGCTTGCACGGGGTTAGCAATCGGTGCATCTTTATGCGGATCCAAGGCTATAGTTGTTCACCCTAGAATGGATTTTATGTTGTACGCAATGGATCCAATAATTAATCAAGCTGCAAAATGGAATAATATGACAGGAGGAAACAATTCTCCAGGTGTAACAATTAGAAGTATTGTGAATAGAGGAGGAGAGCAAGGGGCTCAACATTCTCAATCTTTACACGCTCTTTTTTCTCATATTCCTGGTCTTAAAGTTGTAATGCCCTCAACAGTCAGAGATGCACGAGATCTATTAGTAGCGAGTGTTCTATCAAAAAATCCAGTTATATATATTGATGATAGATGGCTTTATGAAACTGAAGATGAGATCGAAGATCTTGTTGATATATCCTCTATTGAAAGTTTTGGACCTAAAGTTCTCAGAGAAGGAAATGACTTAACTATCGTAGCCTCAAGCTTTTCAACATACTTAGCATTACAGTTAAGCGCTGATAAAAATTTTTCTGCATCTCTATCTTCAGAAATTATAGATCTTAGGGTTTTGAATCCTCTTAATATCGATCCAATAATAAATTCAGTAAAGAAAACTAAAAATATTGTTGTGATAGATGGCGGAACTAAGACTTGTGGTTATGCAGCCGAAATTATTTCCTCTGTAGTAGAAAAAATTAGTTTGAATGTTTTAGAAAAAAAACCTTTAAGGATTACTCTTCCTGATGCATCTGCTCCAACTTCAACAGTATTAGAAAAAGTTTATTATCCTGATTTAGACACAATTAGAAGTAAAATTTTTAGTCACTTTAATGAAAAAAATAACTAAAAGACTTTTTGATATCTCAATTTCTGCCATAGCTCTTATTTTTTTTTCACCTTTATTAGTTTTTGTTTCCATTTTGGTTTTTCTTCAAGATTTTAAAAATCCATTTTATATTTCAGAAAGAGTTGGAAAAAATAAAAAAATTTTTAGAATGATCAAGATAAGATCAATGATCTACAATGCAGATAAAACAGGGGTTTATTCTACATCATCAAGTGATCAAAGAATTACATACTTAGGTAAGTTCATAAGAAAAACAAAGATAGATGAACTCTCGCAACTCATAAACGTTTTATATGGAAATATGTCATTAGTTGGGCCAAGACCTAACGTAATTGAGGAAGTCGAATTGTATTCAAATACAGAGGAAAAATTATTAATCGTAAAACCAGGAATTACAGATTTTGCTTCAATTGTTTTTTCGGATGAAGCAGAAATAATTAAAGGTTCATCAAATCCTGATTTAAAATATAATCAACTTATAAGGCCCGGCAAAGGTTATTTGGGTTTGTTTTATATCAAAAAAATGAATATTTTTTTAGACATCTCTTTATGTTTTTTGACGATAATTGCTATTTTTTCTAAAAAAATTTCTTTAAAAATTCTAAACAAGCTTCTTCTTTATCTTAATGCTGATCAGGAAATTATTTCTATGGCTTTGAGAGAGAAAGAACTTATTCCTATGCCGCCACCTGGAAAAGGTAAAGTTGTATCTACTAGATAAATCATACTTTGTATCCCTCAACAAAATCAGAAATTAAATTATTAATATTTTCAATGTTAATGGATAACGAATTTATTTTTATTTTGTTTTTTAAAGCCTCTATTTCATTAAAATTATGTTTTCTTTCTAATCCTTTTTTTATCTTTTTATATTTAGTATCTAAAGGGTTATTGCTCAATAATAACTCTTCATACATCTTTTCCCCTGGTCTTAATCCCGAATAAAGTATTTCAATGCCATCTTTTTTATCAGTTGCAATTGAATTGCCGGACAGCCTTATCATTTTTTCCGCTAATTCTCTAATTTTAATCGGGGAGCCCATATCCAAAAGGAATACTTCTCCTCCTTGAGCAATACTATTTGATTTGATTACAAGAGAGGCAGCCTCTTCAATGGTCATAAAAAAACGATTTATATCTTTATGAGTAACTGTAACTGGGCCACCATCTTGTATTTGTTTCCAAAAAAGAGGAACAACAGACCCTGAAGAATTAAGAACGTTTCCAAATCTCACCATTGAGAAACATGTATTATTTTTATATTTAATTTGAAAAGCTTGAAGAGACAGCTCTGATAATCTTTTGGACGCTCCCATTATGTTGGTTGGATTAACAGCTTTATCGCTAGAGATTAAAGTGAAGCTGCTAACATTATTATTATGTGCAACTTCACAAAGATCAAAGGTAGCAAAAAAATTATTTTTTAAAGCCATTAAAAAATTTTCCTCTTTTTGAAGTAAAGGGACATGTTTATAAGCAGCAGCGTGAAAAATGGAATCAATTTTATGATTTTTTATAATTTCATTCATTTCGGAAGATTTTTGAACATCCCTAAGAAAAAATTTCATTTTTTTATAGTTTTCCAAGTTTTTAAAATTCATTTCTAGCTTATATAAATTAAATTCAGATGAATCTAATAAGATCAAACTTTTTGGATTTAAATTTGAAATTTGAAGTGACAATTCTGAGCCGATGGATCCCCCCGCGCCAGTAACTAAGATATTCTTATTTTCAATATTTTTATTTGATAACTTTTCTTCATGCGAAGTTTCATCTCTATCTAGCAAATCATTTAAACTTAGATTTTCAATTTCTAGCTTATTTTTCATGGCTCCGTAGTTCACAGGTATCGACTTAACATTCACATTATAATTTTCTAAATTTGAAATTATCTTTCTTCTATCTGAAGAACTTATATTCACAATGGATATAATTACAAGCAGATTTGGATATTTTTTTTTTAATTTTTTTATCTTTTTTAAATTAGACGATATTTTGAAGCCCAAAATATAAAAATTTTTTAATTTTAGATTATCGTCTATAAAGCCAATTATTTTATATTTATCATTTTGCGATAAAAGAGCCGCTGTTTCTCTTCCTGCTTGTCCTGCGCCATATATTAAAATTGGAATCTGTTTATTGTCTGTATTTCCAGATAAGAATTTATAAGCGAATGTTCTCAATAAGACGTAATAAAAAATTATAGTAATGAAAAAATAAAAAACTAACTTAAAAGAGAGGATTAGGGAATAATCTTTTTGTAAATAAACTAGCAAAGAAATTAAAAAAGAAAAAACGAAGGCACTGAAAATTCTTTCTGTCCCTACAAAGCTAATTGCCGTAGAGCTTCTAAAAAAAGTTTTATAGCCATTTAGCAAATAAATAATCGAAATAGAAATTAAATTTATAACCAAAATATAAATAGGAAAAATGTTGAAATATTCTGAAAGTATAGGAAAGTTGGCAGAAAATAAAATGAGATTACCTTTTTGAATAAAATGCAGGACAAAGAAAGCAAGAATAAAATTAAAATTAAAAATTAAAATATCACTAAAAATCAAAATAAGAGTTTTTTGTTCTCTACTTCTAGATAAAAGATAGTTTCTAATTTTTTTCATAACGTATAATTGAAATCATGTTCTATTATAAATTTTTTGAAGATTAAATATGAGTATCGTAAAGAAAGTTTTAATTCCTGTAGCCGGCCTTGGTACAAGAATGCTTCCGGTCACAAAGACAATTCCAAAAGAAATGCTTCCCGTAGTTAATAAGCCCATTATTCAATATATTATAGAAGAAATAGTTGATGCAGGTTTTAAAGAAATCATTTTAGTGACTCATTCAAGTAAGCATTCTATTGAAAATCATTTTGATAAGAGCTTTGAATTAGAAGCAACATTGGAAAAAAGATTGCAAAGAAAAGCGTTAAAAGAAATTATAGATATTTCCAAATTAAATATTTACATGCAAAGTATTAGACAGGTAGAGGCGAAGGGCTTAGGGCATGCAATTCTTTGTGCTAAAAGATTAGTAGGCAATGAACCTTTTGCAATTGTATTGCCAGATATGTTGATTAGTAAAAAAAATGGAAATGCTGGAGATTCGCTCAAAGAAATGAGATTAAACTTTGAAAAGGAAGAGATTTCTTCTGTTCTTCTTGGCAAGGTAAAAAAAGCAGACATTTCTAAATATGGAATCGCACAAATAAAAAGAAATTCCCAACTGTCAGGGCTTGGAATGATTGAAAAAATCATCGAAAAGCCTTCAATGAAAAAAGCCCCATCTAATCTCTATGCAGTGGGAAGATATATATTCAATAATAATTTTTTTAAGTATCTTTCCAAAGTAAAACCAGATGAATCTAATGAAATTCAGTTAACTGATGCTATAGACGATTACATCAAAGATGAAAATAAAGTTAGTGCTTTTTCTTTAGATGGAGAGGTATTTGACTGTGGAGATAATGCTGAATATATTTTAGCTAATTTAGAATTTGCAATGAAGGATCCTTCTATGAAAACTAAAATAAAAAAATATCTTAAGAAAAAGTTATTTTGATAAGCATCTTAAAAAAGTTAGGTTTTTACTTTAAAAATAAAAAAACAATATATCTGATTGAGTCTGAAGCAGATGAAGAGTTTGTGAAAGAATCATTGGAAGAAGAAAAATATATTGGCTTAGACACAGAGTTTAATTGGAGGAATACTTATTTCCCTGAATTATCTTTATTAC
>MDTB01195139.1_pt1 | contig 22724 bp, 18 predicted proteins | sample 811161 | NCBI WGS metagenome assembly MDTB01 (sample SAMN05326650, study PRJNA326480) | marine metagenome | isolation source: seawater | place: Mediterranean Sea | collected 2009 | reverse complement strand
TTTCTGATCATCAGGGTTAATTACATTTTCTGGACGTTGTCCTAATTCAATTAAACTTTCTGCACGTTCTTCTAAAGAAATGGTCCGATCATTAGAAGAAGAAGGTTCATTTATTTCAGAATATTTCAAACAATCTTTAAAAAAAGAAGTCCAAGCTGTGTTCGTTCTATTGGCTTGTCGTTGATCGCCAATTATAGCCCCATCATTATTATATTCATACCGAGGTCGATCAACAGATGTAAATAATTCACTATCTCCACAATTTGAATCACGGGCGGATCGCAATAAGGTATACATATTTTCAGCAAGTAATTGATGCTTATCATCTAAATAACCGGGATCTGTTAACTGTTTTTGAACAGCTGTCCCTATAGTTGTCATCAGTTCTAAATCGGTCTTTGAGGATACATTTCCCAAAGGTAAACCAGCATTTGTAGCAACCTCAGCCATTGCGAGACGTAAATTTGTTTTAGACTTATCTGTCGATGGTTGATCAAGCCCGAATAAATTATTAATTTTGGTTTTTAAATCTCCTGTTAACGTTTCAAGCTTTAAAGTCTTTTTCCCTAAAGTCGGAGAAGACGGTCGCGCCTGACTTAAGTCGACACGAAAGCGTTGAGATGACGGATTAATATTCAAAATACTTCCCCCTTAAAATATTTAATATATTAAACTTATACCCAATTATTCAATGACTTAAACGTCGTAAATGTTAAATCATATGATGAGGGTTCACCCACTCATCAAACTCATCAGCTGTTAATAATCCAAGATCAAGGGCCGCTGCTTTTAACGTCGAACCATCAGCATGAGCTTTTTTTGCAATCTTTGCAGCATTATCATAACCAATGTGTGTATTAAGTGCCGTAACTAACATAAGTGAATTTTGCAAATTTTTCTCAATAGCAGCATAATTGGGAACAATACCAACAGCACAATGATTATTAAAACTCACAATACCATCGGCCAGTAATCGTATGGATTGCAATAAATTATAAATCAACACCGGATTATAAACATTTAATTGAAAGTTTCCTGAAGCACCAGCAAACCCAATCGCAGCATCATTACCCATCACTTGGACCGCAATCATCGTTAACGCTTCCGATTGAGTCGGATTAACTTTTCCTGGCATAATACTAGAACCAGGTTCATTAGCAGGAATACTTAACTCACCAATACCACAACGAGGACCGGATGCCGACCAACGAACATCATTTGCAATCTTAAAACATGCCGCAGCCAACGATTTTAAAGCCCCACTCGCTGCCACAATCGCATCATGCGCAGACAATGCCTCAAATTTATTAGGCGCTGTAACAAATGGATGCCCTGTTAATGTTGCAATCTCTTTTGCAACATTTTCAGCGTAATTGTCAGGCGTATTTAAACCAGTACCAACAGCCGTCCCACCCAAAGCTAATTCGTATAAAGAGGGTAAACTTGCTTCAATACGTGTAATTGCACCAGCTAATTGTTGTACATATCCGCCAAATTCCTGCCCCAACGTCAACGGAGTTGCATCCATTAAATGAGTGCGTCCAATCTTTACCACATCATTAAATTCATTTTGTTTGATATCAAACGTTTCTTTGAGTTTTGCTACCGCTGGTAACAACCGATCTTTTATTTCAATCGCCGCAGCAATATGCATCGCAGTTGGAAATGTATCGTTTGATGATTGAGATTTATTCACATCATCATTCGGATGAATAGGATCTTTTGAACCAATTGTTCCACCAGCAATTTCAATCGCACGATTTGAAATCACTTCATTTACATTCATATTCGTTTGAGTACCACTACCTGTTTGCCACACACTCAATGGAAAATGGCTATCTAAATCACCCGAAATTACGTCATCAGCAGCTTTACAAATTAATGTTTTCTTAGCATCATCCAATTGGCCCGATGAGTGATTAACAATCGCCGCAGCTTTTTTTAAAACACCAAACCCACGAATCAGCTCCCTCGGAAATGTTTCAAGCCCAATATCGAAGTTTTTTAAAGATCGTGCTGATTGTGCACCGTAATATGCAGATGATGGAACATCAATCGCACCCATCGTATCGGTTTCTTGACGAAAAGAGTTATTCTTAGTTGCTGACATAGTGCCTCCAAAGTGTGTTGATAATCTAAGTTTAAACTAGATAAGAGCAGCTGCCCACTCTCATAATATCAATATATTTCGATACGTTTAACAAAAGTTTAACATTGGATTCATATTACTCAAATGTAACTCACTTACTATAAAGTCATGGGTTACAATAATACAATTGTATTAAGTTCAGCAGAAAACGGTGCATTATCATATAAACAATATATTGATATTGCAATGAAGGGGAACATGTACGAGAAAAAAGCACTTGGTATTCTCGACGAAAAAAAACGTCTGCATGATCAAAAAATAACCACTGGAAGTAAAGACCAAGCGGATAAATTTAATGATTTAAATAAACCCACCTATGACACAACAAAAATAACGCAAACAAAACTTCAAAACATTAAAGAAACATTTCAAAATGCAACCAACAATCTAAATAATCGCATGCAATTAATGTCGCCCAAAAAAGGATCAGATACCGTTGAATTTATACCATTAATTACATCAGCAAAAGAAACAGCAGGAAACCAAGCGATTAAAAAACCACTCGGAAAACGAAAACAGAAAAAAGACGAAGAAATTGAAAACGATTATTTTATTAACGAAAATACTGAAGCCGATCTATTTGTTTACTGGGAACTAGAAAAAACATTTAACAAATAAAACTAGTTATCATTCACAGCTTGAAATAGTAATTCGTATGTATCCATGTAGGTTTTAGCAGATTTTGACATGCCTTCTCCAAATGGAACAATGGTAGGCGACGTCATCATTCCAGGTGGTTCGTTTTCTGCTTCGAAATATCCCTGTAACATTTGATAATCAAAATCAATGACTTCAACTTTTTCTGGCTCACGCTTATAAAAGACACTACCTTCTATTGTCCATAAGCCTGCCGGAGATTTAAATGTAATAACCTTAATTTTTTCTATAAATTGATCGTCTTCATAAATACGACCATACTGATCAACTTCAGGTTCATTCGTAGTAATATAAATCCGCCCCTTTTCGCCCATTATAGGGAGATGATGCGCCATAGAACGTAATAAACCATCTGGATCTTTGTAAAACCGACCATCAAATGTATATAATTCAACACCATGCTGAGGTTCCAGACAAAATAAACTCAATTTGCCACCACCTACGTAAAAATCGAGCAACCGATTCGATAAAACCGGCCGCTCACGAGACCAATCAATATATTGAATCGGTATAATATCTTCATCATCATGATAATAACTAACAAATTTATAACGCTTATAGCCTGGGGTTGAGGTATGTAATACAGCATTTAAATGCGCCTTAAAGTTTAATAGCTGAGCATGAATCCCCTCTTTCAATAACCGATAATCACGCTGCATGGGCTCTTTATAATCCGACCACTCAGCATACGGCTTTTTTGCATACTTAATTGGAAATGATTCTTGTGGATCTGCAAAAGCAAATTGAGTCAAAAAGAATATTAAAATTAAACAGCCATGAAACTGATAAAAGTTCAAATAAGCCCTTCGTCAGTTAAATATCGTTCCGAATCCAATGCCGCCATGCAACCAGTTCCAGCAGCAGAAATAGCTTGGCGATAAATTTTATCTTGGACATCACCACAGGCAAAGACACCATCGATACTAGTAAGCATTGACGATCCTTTGGTTACAATATAACCCGTCTCATCTAACGTCAGTTGTCCATTTAAAAACGCAGTATTAGGTTCGTGACCAATGGCATAAAATAAACCATTTGCATCTAACGTTGATGACTCCAATGTTTGATTATTTTTAATTTTAATTTGAGTCATTAATTGCTCACCTAAAATTTCTTCAGCTTCAGTATTCCACTTAATATCAATTTTTTCATTTTTAAATGCACGCTCTTGCATCACCTTCGATGCACGCAAATGATCTTTTCGAACCAACATCGTCACCTTAGAAGCAAATTTAGTTAGATAACTCGCCTCTTCAACTGCAGAGTCACCACCCCCAATAACAACCAAAGGTTTATCACGAAAAATTGGCAATGCGCCATCACAAACAGCACAGGCCGATATTCCTTTTTGCCAATACTCATCCTCACCTTTTAAGAATAAGCGTTTTGCTGTAGCACCAGTAGCAATAATAATAGAATGGGCATAAACATCGCCAAACCCGCCAGAAACTTTATATGGACGTTTAGATAAGTCCACTGAATCAATGGTTTTTGTGTATATTTTTGTTCCACAATTGATGGATTGTTCGCGCATGGCATACATCAACTCTGGGCCCATGACACCAGTAGGAAATCCTGGAAAATTTTCGACATCGGTAGTTGTTGTTAATTGACCACCAGCTGCAACCCCACCAGCATACTCGCCTTCAAACATTATTGGCTCTAATTTAGCACGAGCAGCATAAATAGCTGCCGTATGACCAGCTGGACCTGACCCAATAATTATTACATTTTTTATTTGATTTATTTCATCTTCTAATACCATTCAAAACTCCCATCACATATTAAAGAAGTCACTCACAAGGCTATCTTCTTCTTCTTTCTTTTTTGCCTTATTCCTAACTTTCTCAATCATCTCAATTGTATCAAACTCTGTCGGTTCAGTCCCGACCCAATACTTTTCAATCGTTACCTTCGCATCTTCAGGGGTATCTGCTGATGCTAGCATTTTTGTATCCCAGTTAACACGGCGTTTAACCATACGACGTGGGTATTTAAAATCTTGCGCTGGAACACCCGATAACGCACGTTTCATAAACTCTTTCCACATTCGTGCCGGAATCCAACCACCAGTAACACGATTCATTGGATCATTATCATCATTACCTACCCAAGTAGCACAAACCAATTGTGGGACAAAACCAAAAAACCAAGCATCTTTATAGTCCGACGTGGTCCCTGTTTTACCAGCAATCGGACGTGGTAACTTCGCACCCCGACCAGTACCATAATCTACAATCCCTCGCATGGTATCAACCAATGTAACAACTAAATTTTCATCCAATACTTGTTCTTCTTTAAAACGATGCTTAAATAAAGGGACGCCATTTCGATCTTCAATTCGTAAAATAGAAACAGGCTTCACTTTTTTACCATAATTTGCAAACACCATATAAGACTGCATTAGCTCAATCATCGTAACTTCATTCGCACCCAATGGTAACGACAATACAGGCGTCATCGGTGAATTTATACCTGATTTTTTAGCAAAAGAAACGACTGTTTTAGGGCCAACCAAATCATTTAATTTTACAGCAATAACATTTACTGACTTTTCAAATGCCCGGCGAATCGGCAGATTACCTAAAAACTTTAACGTATAATTTTGTGGAGAATATGGCCCCTCAATCGTATTAAATGTTACCGGCCTATCAGAAACTATAGTACCTGGCGAAAATCCTTTATCAAAGGCAGCAAGATAAACAAATGGTTTAAACGCAGAACCAGGTTGACGATGGGCTTGAACAGTTCGGTTAAATTGTGAATCAGCAAAATCAACCCCACCCTGCATCGCAATCACATAGCCATTTCTTGGATCAACTGCTAAAAGGGCCGCTTCTTTATAATTTAAACTAGGGTATCGCTCACCTTTTAATACAAATACCTGGTTACCATAATCTCGATATTTTTTTACAACAAATTCAGCATGTTTTTGTAATTCATAATTTAACGTTGTATAGACCTTCATTCCCGATGTATAAATGGCCTCTTCACCGTACATCTCAACCAATTGATCAACCACATAACTGGTAAAAAACCCAGCTTTATACCGGTGACGCTTACGACTAACCAAAGTTACCTTTTCATTATAAGCATCTTCAACTTCTTCAGGAGTAATAATACCTAATACGCGCATCCGTTGTAATACAACACGTTGACGCCGTTTATACCGATCAAAATGACGAAACGGACTAAATAATTCAGGCCCCTTTAACATCCCAACCAAACCGGCGGCTTCCGCTAACGTTAAATATTTAGATTTTTTACCAAAATACATTTGTGAAGCAGATTCAATCCCATAGGCGTTATGCCCCCAATACACTTGATTCAAATAAAGCTCTAAAATTTCTGTTTTAGTATATTTTCGCTCAATCTCTAGCGCCATCAGAATCTCTTTGATTTTACGCTCAATCTTCTTTTGCTTTTCTAAAAATAAATTTCTTGCCAATTGTTGGGTTAATGTTGAACCACCTTCAACAAAAGCCATTGCAATAATATCGCGATAAAGTGCCCGCATAATCCCCTTAAGATTAATACCGTGGTGCTTATAAAAATCAGTATCTTCCATTGCAATTACCGTTTGTTGCAATGTTTCAGAAATATTATCAATCGGAATTCTTATTCGATTTTCTTCTTGGTGAAGTTCGGCTAAAATAACGCCATCAGCAGAATAAATTTTTGTTGTCTCAGCTGGTATATACGTACTGATCGAATCAATGTCAGGTAATAACCGCGAATAATACATAGCGACTAGAAAAACAATAACAACACCAATTCCCCCAAAAATGACAGAAAATTTAAATAACTTTCCAAAGAAAAACTTTAAAAACCCAAATTTATTTCCAGAACGACCAAACCGTGAGCTGGATGATGATCGTGATAACTTCCCAATTGCTCTTTTAGACCTAAAAATCACATTAAAACTCCTTATAATGCTACTTAGCATTATTTTAAATCATATAACCAACTGAATCAACGCAATATTAAAACTGAATCGACGCAAATGATAAGAGCGCATATAATATGATTATGAGCACTATTGATTTTTCATTATTTGAAGACATTATTTCTGACGAAAAAATTGAAACGTTATTAAATGGAAAAGAAAAACAAACCATAAAATGGGGAGCTGACCCATCGGCACCAGATCTTCATTTGGGACATTTTGTAATTTTAAATCAATTGGCTAAGTGCCAAGCCTTAGGCCATACAATCATATTTCTAATTGGTGATTTTACCGCTCGAATTGGAGACCCTACAGGTAAATCTAGCACCAGAAAACCACTCACCGAAGCAGATGTTAAAAAAAATTCAGAGACATACTTAAATCAAGTATTTAAGATATTAGACCCTAAAAAAACAACAGTGGTTTACAATTCCACATGGTTAAATAAACTAAGCCCAACAGAAATCGTAACACTTTGCTCAAAATATACCGTTGCGAGAATGTTAGAACGTGATGACTTTTCTAAACGCTTTAAAGGAAACACCCCCATTGGAATTCACGAGTTTTTATATCCACTCCTACAAGGATACGATTCAGTAGAATTAAGAAACGATATTGAAATTGGCGGCACCGATCAAAAATTTAATTTATTGGTTGGTCGACATTTGCAAAAAGAATCCGGAATTAAGCCCCAAAGTATCTTAACGTTACCAATTCTAGAAGGGCTTGATGGCGTTAAAAAAATGAGCAAGTCGCTGAACAATCATATCGCAATATTAGATTCACCGAACGATATGTTTGGCAAATGCATGTCAATTCCAGATAATTTAATTATTCGCTATCTAACCCTGCTAACAAATAAAACAAGCAAAGAAATAACAACAATAGAACAACAGCTTAACAATGGCGAAAACCCTCGTAACATTAAACTAAACCTTGCAGAAACAATTGTTGAAAAATTTCACTCAGCAACTGCAGCACAACAAGCAAAAGAAAATTTTATTAACGTATTTTCCAAAAAAGCAATTCCCAACGACATTCCCGAAATTAAAATAGATAAAAATACAACATTAGCCCTGATTGCATTTATGTGTGATCAAAATCTTGCGCCATCCAAAAAAGAAGCTCGACGGTTAATCGATCAAGGTGCCGTAACCATTAATGATGAAAAAATCACCGATCCAAATCATCAATTTACAACAGAAAAAACAACCATTATAAAAGTTGGAAAACGTAAATTTTTAAAAATTACAATATAAGGGCGAGTTGGTTCTCACAATCAGCAACACGATAATTAACCGAAATTAAAACATCGAAAATTTGTTTAGCTAATGAATTATTTTTAAGTTCTTTAGCGTAAGTAACGCCCAAAACATACATCGCCTCATAATGTCTTGGATCATTCATAACCAATTGATGTGCAAAAGGAAACGCTGCTCGATAATGATGATGACTAAAAAATAGCTGCATGTATCGTTCCGCATCATCCATAGTTAATGGGTCACCATTACAATGAGCCTTAAAAAAATCGTAAACCAAATCTTTCATCGACTGAACCGGTGTTCCCCAGGTCCAAAAATAAGAATCATTCCGAAAAGCCTCATCGATAAATAAGGATCGATCTAAGTTTTCAATGGTTATTTCCCCCTTATATTGTTCGATCATGTCATACAAACACCGTTGATCCCAACCAAATTTAAAATAGTCGACATCAACAACAGATGGGGACGACACATTGAATCGCCACTGAGAAACAACATGAAATGCCGAATTAGAAAAATAATTTGCACTGGCGGAGTAAACTCGTTTTAAATCATTTATTCCTAAATGCGGATTTTTAGAAACAGCCATATGAACATTCTTTTTATTTAATTGATCAATGTAACCTGTTAAATTTTTTCGACAAATTTGATCAACATCAAACATAAATACCCAGTTTGGATTAAAGCGATCAATAACATCCTCTAAAACATAAACTTTCCGAGATGTCATGCATTCCCGTACTGTATAATCCGCTAACGGTAATCCATATTGATTGGTTACATCAAGTTCAACAGTCGCATTTGAACAAATAGCCTCACAATCAGCTTTCATCTCAGCAGTCCCATTAAAAATAGAAATAAAAACAGCAAATTTATTGCGTTGAGCAACATAAGATTTCAAGAATAATTTTAACCATTTGAAATAAGTATCGTTACATTGGAGAACAATCATAAACTTGTTTTAAGCATATCATTAATTTCTTTTATTTTTCGCAAAAAATTAAAAGTAATGGGTTAACAGCCATTTTTTTAAATTTTTAAAATAAATCAAGAATTAGCATCAATAAATTGAAATAAACAATTTAATTTGACTTAAAATCATGTTACAATACGTTAAGAAAACTAAAAATGCTCTTTTTTGACCATTTTCAAACATTTCAAATTTTTAAAAGTGAGTAGTGATAATATGACAAAAGATTATGGTGCAGATCATATTAAGGTATTAGAAGGTCTTGAAGCCGTTCGTAAACGACCTGGTATGTATATTGGAACAACAGGAATTAATGGGCTTAACCATTTAGTTTATGAAGTTGTTGATAATAGTGTTGATGAGGCCATGGCAGGATACTGCAATGAAATTGATATCATTATTGATAAAGATAACATTGTAACGGTAAAAGACAATGGCCGTGGAATTCCAATAGATAACCATAAAGAAAAAAATCTACCAGCTGTCGAGGTTGTTTTAACAACATTACATGCCGGCGGTAAATTTGAAGGTGAAGGGTATAAAGTATCTGGCGGACTGCACGGAGTCGGGGTATCTGTTGTTAATGCATTGGCTGAATGGCTCGAGGTAACCGTTAATCGAGATGAAAAAAACTATGTTCAAAAATACTTTAGAGGAACCCCAAAAGAACTCATTGGTACATTTTCTGATGTGAACGAAAATAGTACGGGTACTATAATAAAATTTAAACCCGATGCCGACATATTCGACACGGTTGAATTTGGCGTTGATACCATTGCCCACCGATTAAAAGAATTAGCCTATTTAAATCGAGGGCTAACCATTAATTTTTATAATTTTAGAGATTTCGAAACTGAAGATGATGCCAAACAATCCTTTGGGTTTGAAGGTGGCATTTCCTCATATGTTGAAGATTTAAATCAAAATAAAGAAGCGCTATTCACCCCACCAATTTATCTAAAAAAATCACGCGAACTTTATGAAGTAGAAGTTGCTGTTCAATATGTATCTGATCATTATGATGAACAAATTGCATCATTCGCAAATAACATTCGTACTCGAGAAGGTGGTACTCATTTATCTGGGTTCAGAACTGCACTAACCCGAGTGATCAATTCATTTGCTAAAAAGTATGACTTAATCAAAAAAGACAAGTCTAGCGCATTAACTGGGCAAGATTTAAGAGAAGGATTAACGGCTGTTATCAGTGTAAAACTTCAAAACCCACAATTTGAGGGTCAAACGAAAACAAAGTTAGGTAATTCAGAAATTAAAGGTGTTGTTGATTCTTTATTAGATGAGGGCCTTACCGATTACATTGAAACCAATCCAAAAGTTGCAAAACTAATTATAACAAAAGCATTACAAGCACAACGTGTTCGCGAAGCGGCTAGAAAAGCACAGGATTTAGCACGTAGAAAATCAAGTCTAGAAAGCACCACATTACCCGGAAAACTTGCGGATTGCACAGAGAAAGATCCAGCTAAATGTGAAGTGTTTTTAGTCGAGGGGGATTCAGCTGGTGGATCTGCAAAACAAGGGCGTGATCGTAATTTTCAAGCCATTCTACCACTGCGAGGCAAGGTATTAAACGTTGAGAAATCACGTCTCGACAAAATTTTAGCAAACGAAGAAATACGATCGTTAATTACAGCGGTTGGTCCAGAAGCCTTAAAAAGTTTATCCACTGAAAAACAAAATACAGAAGAAGAAGAAGAAGAGATAACAGCAGAAAGTGTACTCAGCAAATTACGCTATCATAAAATCGTAATTATGACGGATGCGGATGTGGATGGCGCTCATATTCGAACATTACTATTAACCTTTTTCTTTCGATATGCCAGAGAATTAGTCGAAGCAGGTGCGCTTTACATTGCTCAACCCCCGCTTTACTTAATCCGCCAAGGTAAGGGTGGTATTTATGCATACAATGACAAAGAACTGGATGAAAAGTTAAAAGAACTAGGTAAAGATAAAGAAAAAGTAAATATTCAACGCTACAAAGGGTTAGGAGAAATGAACCCCGATCAATTATGGGATACCACACTAAACCCAGAAAAAAGAACCATGCTTCAAGTCAATATTCATGATGCAGAAGTTGCGGATGAAATCTTTTCACTATTAATGGGAAGTAAAGTCGATCCTAGAAAAGAATTTATTGAAAAATATGCGAGCACTGTTCGCTGGATTGATGTATAAGGAGAAAATAAATGGACGAAAACCAAGGCAATTTATTTGATAAAAACGAAGAAGAAAATAACACAGAAGAACAGATCGCTGAATCAACAGAACCATCTGAAGCAATTGATGGTGGTGACGGCGGGGATTTTGACGATAATATCAATTTAATTAATATAGACGATGAAATGAAATCATCATACTTAGAGTATGCCATGTCAGTTATTGTAGGGCGAGCTTTACCAGATGCTAGAGATGGTCTTAAACCAGTTCACCGTCGAATTTTATATTCTATGTACGAATCAGGTTACACATCATCAAAACCATATAAAAAGTGTGCACGTATTGTTGGAGACGTTTTAGGGCGTTATCACCCACATGGTGATACAGCTGTTTATGATTCATTAGTAAGAATGGCGCAAGACTTTTCTATGAGGTACCCATTAATTGATGGTCAAGGAAACTATGGTTCCATTGATGGTGACAATGCAGCTGCGATGCGTTACACCGAAGCAAAAATGGCCAAGCTTAGTATGGAGTTGCTACACGATATTGAAAAAGAAACCGTAGACTTTGCTGCAAATTTTGATGAATCATTAGAAGAACCAAAAGTATTACCAGCTCGATTGCCAATGCTGCTACTAAATGGAACATCGGGGATTGCCGTTGGTATGGCCACCAATATTCCGCCACATAACCTCACTGAAGTTATTAACGGAGTAAATCATTTTATCGATAATCCAGAAGCTGGCGTTCCCGAATTAATGGAACATGTTAAAGGGCCTGATTTTCCAACCAGTGGCATTATTTGTGGCCAAAGCGGTATAGTCAGCGCTTATGAAACAGGTCGCGGCATTATTACCTTGCGATCAAAAACACATATGGAAGAAAACAAAAAAAGAAGAGCCATTATTGTGACTGAAATTCCATATCAAGTAAATAAGGCCAATGTAATTATCAAAATAGCGGAACTTGTAAACGATAAAAAAATCAATGGAATTTCGGATTTGAGAGATGAATCAGATCGTAAAGGACTTAGAATCTACATTGAATTAAAACGTGATGCTCAAGAAGCTATAATTCTAAATCAATTATTTAAACATACCCAATTACAAACCTCATTTGGAATTAATATTGTTGCTTTGGTAAATGGGCAGCCAAGAACCTTAAACTTACGTGAAATCTTTTTTCACTACGTGAATCACCGTAAAGAAGTCATTCGAAAACGAACCGAATATGATTTAAAAATCGCAAAAAACCGTCTTCATATTTTAGAAGGCTTACGAATTGCACTTCAACATATAGATGAAATCATTGCATTAATCAAAAAATCTGAAGATGCAAATATTGCTAGAGCAGCGTTGATTGAAAACTATAAATTGAGTGAAAAGCAAGCCAACGCAATTCTTGATATGCGATTACAACGTTTAACCGGCCTTGAACAAGAAAAGATAGAAAAAGAATACAATGAATTAAAGTTAAAAATTGAAGACCTTGAAGATATTTTAGTAAATAAACCGAGAGTTCTACAAATTATTAAAGATGAGCACAATGAACTCAACGATCGCTTTGGTGATAACCGTCGTACCGAAATTGGAGAAGAAATTAATCAAGTTGATCTTGAGGATTTAATTCCAAAACAAACAGTAGCGATTCTTAGAACACGTAATGGATTCATTAAACGCATGCCAATTACAAACTTCCGTAGTCAACTACGCGGTGGACGAGGTGTGAGCGGAATTTCAACTCGTGAACAAGATATTATTGAACAAATTCTTGTTACCAATAGCCACGATTTCCTATTATGTTTCACATCGAGTGGTAAAGTACACAAAATAAAATCCTATCAGATTCCTGAATCATCGCGAACGAGTAAAGGGTTATCGATTAATCACTTACTAGAGCTTGATGAAAAAGAGAAAGTAACAAGTATCATTCAAGTCAACAGTTTTGAATCCGACGAATATCTGATGATGTGTACAAGAAAAGGTGTAATAAAGAAAACAGAACTTGCATCCTTTAGCTACTTCAAATCTCGAGCGATTCGAGCAATTAACCTTGATGACGGCGATGAACTTACATGGATCCTTCGATCTAATGGTGAAAAAGACATTATTCTTGCAACATCAGCCGGAATGGTAATTCGTTTTGACGAAAAGCAAGTTCGTTCAATGGGCCGAACATCGCGTGGTGTAAGAGCCATTAAAATTAAACCAGATGATACCTTAGTAAGTGTCAGTTTAATTGATCCAGATACAACAAAATCATATCTCCTGTTATTAACAACCAAAGGGCATGGAAAAAATATTCGTGTCGATGAATTTAAAATTCAAAATAGAGGTGGGATTGGCGTTAAGGCACTTAAGTTTAGAAAAACAGTACCTGGTGATCAAGTAACAGATGCAGAAGTCGTAGAGAAGCAAGACGAAATCATTGTTGCCACATTTAATGGAACCATTTGCCGTCAAAAAGTAGAAAACATTTCAATTCAACGCCGTACATCACAAGGTGTAAGAATAATTAAACTCGATGACAAAGATGAAGTGATATCATTAGCAAAAGTAATCGAAATTGACGAAGAAGATACTAAAGAAGAAACCAAAGAAGAAAAAACAACCACGGCTTAGATAAAGAATTTAAAGGGGGGGAATTAATAAAATGATCGCATAATGAATCGTTGAAACTTATATTGAAACGATTTCAAAAATGAAACATGTTCTAAATTAATTGGATCCACAAAAATAGATGAGAAATCCAATAAATTCCCCAATAGAATATCGGTAAGTAGCTGATCACCAATAATTACGGACTGATCAGAACTAATATTATAATCATTAATAATACGACGCATCGTAAAAACAAAAGGTTTGCAAGAAAAATTAACCGCTGGAAGATTCAAATGCTTCGCAACTTTTTCAATCCGTTCAACACTAGAATTATTCGATACTAAAATAATATGCTCAAAACCAAGTGCTTGAATTGAATTAAAAAGATTAATGCATTGCAAGGATACATTTTGTTCGGAATATGATATTAATGTATTATCAACATCAAAAAAAAGATTACGAATACCTTGATCCCACAGTAAACCAAAATCAATGTCATAAATAGATTCATAAACGTGCGTTGGCCGTAAATATTTGTAACTTAAATCAGATACTTTTTTAACAATCATCTTACATTATTTTAAAGAGTCGCCAAACCCTTTATAAAGCGCCTCAATACGATCATGTTTTGCCATCATAGCAACTCGATTTGCAACCAATCGAGCGGTTGAATAAAAAACCTCATCGTATTCGACCAAATGGTTTTCCTTTAATGTTTGGCCAGTTGCTGTCAGATCACAAATAATATCAGCAACACCTGTCATAGGTGCAAGTTCCATAGCACCATACAGTTTAATAGGAACACAACGAATTGATTTTTTTTGAAAATAATTAAACGTTGATTGCTCATATTTTGTAGCCACTCGAACATTATGAAATAAATAACGATCTTTTAAATCTTCTGGACCAGCCAATACCAGTCGACAATCGCCAAATTTTAAATCTAAAAGCTCAATAACATCAGATCCTTGTTCAATCAAAACATCCTTACCAACAACACCAACATCAGCGGCCCCTTGTTCCAAATATACAGGAACATCCCAAGGTCGAACTTTCATTAGTTTTACAGTTCCTGTAGTATCCAATGTTGATAATTGGCGAGAATCACTCAAATCATTATCAAAATCATAGCCCATAGCTTTTAAATATCGAATCGCCTGATCCCATAAATAACCTTTCGCACATGCAATCGTAATCAAATCAGCCATTTAAAGCACGCTCCACATAATGTAATCGAAACGAAAATCCAATCGCATTAGACGCCAGATTAAATGCATTTAACACTGTATCATAACGACCACCAGATCCAATCACTTTTCCAAAAGCCTTTGAAACAATATCAAAATAGATTCCATTATAATAATTACGATCTTTATATAAACCAAAGTTTACAAAGACATTATTTAAATTAAGTGGCTTTATTTGCTTAAAAAATTGTGACAAATAAGGATAGCTTTCAACAAGCTCGGCACCTCCTTTTTTTGGAAAAGAGTCAACTTCCAAAAAATCACCTTGAGAAATTTTATGAACCTCAGTATCCGACAAAGATTCAAATAATTCAGAATGTGAAACGTGAACTTCAACATCATCCAAACCTATACGATCACAAATGTTGAGCACCATTTGAATCATAGTCACTTCATCAGCAATAGATAATGGCCCAATATGTTCACAGCCAAACTGGAATATTTCAGTCTCACCCAGTAACGAATCCTTTCTAAAAACCGGATCGTGATAAAAAAGCTTAAGTGGCAATTGGCCGTCTAACCGAGACGCGGCAATGCGCGCAATTGCGGTGGTATGATCAGGCCTTAAAACAAGGCGTGAACCAGCACCATCAAAAAACAAAATACAATCATTCGATAAATCACCAAGAGCAGTCTGCAATTGGTCAAAATTCTCTATTGATGGGGTAATAATTCGTTCATATCCAAATGATGTAACCACAGACTTCATTTTTTCAATTAAATCATCACGATTTTTAATATCCTTTGGCAAATAGTCTCGTAACCCAAGCGGCATTTGTTTCATACTTTACAGAGTATCATATGAAGCAAAAGTTACAATAGTCTTTGATTAGCTTAATGTCGGTATAATTGCTTCCAATCGGGTATCCATATTAATCAAAATCGATGATTTTTTAATCATGCCAATATCATCCAAAATTAAATGCAACGTTTCATAGAAGGCATGAATAATATAATCATTTTCAGAGCCATTATATTGAGTCAAGCGACTCTGATGAATGGGTTGTAAAATATTAGGGATCAAAAATTCAGGAAAAATTATTTTATAAACTGTATCCTCAGCTACCTGAGGTAAATCATTATAAGTATAAAAGCTTAACGATACAGCTGAATCCACTTGCTGTGATAAAATCAATGCGCGCAATTTATGACGCCAAAACCGAATATGTTTTTTTGAAGGCAATGCAATAAATAAAGGGCCTAATTTTGATTCTTCAACAATAACAGATCGAAAATCAGCTGTCTTATTAAATACAATCTGAATATCAAGTGACGGTTCAGAAGCATTCGGCAATTGATCCAAACTTGGAAATCCCAATAAAGTACTTAACTTGAAATCAGGATAATATAATTGCTGGTGAACATAAAACCCATTCGCATATTGCAGAACGGTTGAATAAAAGTCCCATTGATATGAAGATTTTATAACCAACGTACAATTAGAAGGCTTATGTTTAATGGGAGAATCAATATATAAAACACGGCCTGATGAAGGTAACGTCAGAAACATTGCTGCTTTTGTTTTTATTTCACTAAATTCATAAATTAAATCACTAAACCAAGAATTTAAATCCGAAAAAATATAAAAAGAAATCTTTTGGAATAATTTTAACATTTCATCAAAATAATGAACCACAATATTCAACAAACCCAAAAGCTCTTGCCATTCCATCGTCTCAAACACATTTTCATTAACTAAAACCTGTCGTTTATCATTTGAAAAAATATTCATAGACAACATTTCAACCAAATGATCCGCCTTTTGAAACAATTGAACCTTTTCTTCATTAATCATGTGAATCAAACTTTTTAAACGTGCAAAATCCTGAACAAACTTTAAATTATCTTGGTTTAAATAATGCAAATAATCTATTATAAATGCCAAATTTAAAATTGATTTCGATATCATTTTAAATGTTGAAAACGACAACTGTTGTTCATTAACCACAGATACCTTCTTATTCAAGTTAATCATGTTATGAAAAACAACCGCATAGTTTTGTAACATCGTCGGAGCATATGACGTTAGTAAAACGAGCATTTCATAGTTAAATTCAACCAACTGACCCGATTTGAAATATGACATTAAAATACCCCGGACAAAATTAGCAACTGCTAATGGGTGCGTATCCAAAATACCACTCACAGAATGATAATAACGTTGAATAAGTTGATCATTTAGATCAGTTAATTGAAATGATGTTGTATGCCGTAACCAATTGATAATGGCATATAATTCAACAACTTCAATATGAGACACGCGAACATCTGTTAAGAGTGGGTATAGCCGCAAAATTTTATCTGGAAAAACATATGTTGAGGGAGCTGCGACGTATGGAATACCCTTAAATAGCTGGGAGGTTGTAATTAAAAGAGACGGTTGCGATTGCTTAAATAATGCCGCCAATAAAGCATCATCTGAACAATTATAGTGAGCAATCGATTGATTATTATTTATTTTTTCATCTGAATTTAAAACATTGTAGAGTGGTGACTCAGCAACCGAAAAAACATCATTTAGTTCAACAGAAAAATGAGATAGTAAAAATTTAATTAGTAACTTTATTGAATTTAATTTCGATGACTTTAAAAAAGAGGCTTCTTGTCGGGTTAATTTAATCGAAAAATGATTCGAATAATAAATTAATAGTTTTGCCAAACCAACCGCATCTTCCATTGCGCGATGAGACGTTGACGATGCCAATTGATGAAAATTTAACAATGATTGCAGTTGAAGTGTTTGTACAGTTGGATCAGCTAACTTAATAATATCTTGCGAATCAATCCAAAGAAATGGCTTAAATTCAATATTTAAAAACTGGCAAAAAGACTCATAACTTAACCGATCTAATGGCGCATTATGAGCAACAACAACTGAATTTTGAATAAAATTATAAAAGGGAACCATAACATCAATAAATTCAGGTGCTGACTCAAGCTCTTTAGCTGAAATTCCAGTTAAATTCAAAACAAAATCTGACACCTTATCTACTGGTCGAACCAAAGAATGAAATGACTGTCCAATAACACCGTCAATAACTTCAACACAGCCAATCTCCATCACAAAGGATTTCCCATTGACCGGATATGTTTCAAAATCTAAAACAACATACCGCTTCATGTGGTAATAATACCCCGTTAAACCATGCTCAGTGAAGCTTTAATTTATCTAAAAGTGCCGCTGGTGGGGAATCATCAGGGGGAAAATAATATAAAAAACGATGGTGAGAACTAAGGTCTTTTCCAAAAATGAACTGCCCTGGGTATAGATTATCAATAGCATCACGTTGACGATACCCAATTTCACAAATAAGTATCATGGAATAGTGAATAGCATAATCAATGAGTTGCTTAATTATAAAAAGACCCTCATCATCAGCAACCAAAGCTATTTTCGGCTCCTTTTTAACATGAGGCTCAAGAGTTTTGTACTCAGACTCAGATATATAGGGTGGATTTGAAACTAAAACATAGCGTTTACCAGATTGAATGAAAGAAGGAGAAAGAGAAAAAAAGTCACCCAAATTAAAAGTAACATTCGAAATATTCATGAGGGATTGGTTTTTGGACGCGGTATCTAAAGCAAAAGAAGAAATATCCCAGCCCAAAAAATTAAAATCAGGAAACATCCGCGCTAACTCCAAAGAAATAACACCTGACCCAAAACCGCATTCAAAAACTTGTGGAATAGATGCGCTTAAAACGAACCAGTTTAGAATAACAGACGAAAAATACACCAATTCTTCCGTCTCAGGTCGAGGAATTAATACCCCAGGCTGAACAGAGTATGTACGACCATTAAACTGTGCAGTTTTAAGAACATATGCCAAAGGATGACCGGCTAAACATTGATCAAGCAATGAATCTATTTGAACATTTTTAGAATCAGAAACAAACACATCTCGTGCAATTAAGTTAACATAAGCGTCATCAAATACATGCTCAATAATAAAACGTGCCGTTTGTTCATAATCAGGAAATTGTGATCGCTTTAATCGATCAATACAGACTCGAAATAAGGACTGAATAGCATTATTTTCCAATTGATTTTAATTTTTCAATTCGATCTGCTTTTATTAATGAAGAAATGATTTGCTCAATATCACCTTGCATAATTTTATCAAGGGCATGCAACGTTAATCCAATCCGATGATCTGTAACACGACCTTGCGGATAGTTATAGGTGCGAATTTTTTCAGATCGATCGCCACTACCAACCTGTGATTTACGCAAATCAGATTCTTTTTTACGTTGCTCTATTAATTGCTGTTCATATATTTTTGCTCGTAATAATCGCATCGCTTTATCTTTATTTTGAAACTGAGAGCGCTCATCCTGACAAGCAACAACCGTATTGGTTGGAAGATGCGTTAATCGAACAGCCGAACTAGTTTTATTAACGTGCTGACCACCGGCACCCGAGGCGCGATAGGTGTCAACGCGAATATCTTTCATATTTAAATCCACATCAACCTCTTCTACTTCAGGTAATACAGCAACCGTTGCCGCCGATGTATGAATGCGACCCGAACTTTCAGTTGCAGGCACTCGTTGCACACGGTGAGTTCCAATCTCAAATTTTAACTCACTGTATACCCCCTGCCCTGAAACAGTAAATGAAACTTCTTTTATACCCCCAATTTCTGTTAAATGTTGAGACATAACTTCGAATGTCCAGCCCCTGCGTTCCGCATAACGCTGGTACATTTTTAATAAGTCTTCAGCAAATAATGCCGCCTCATCACCACCCGTACCCTGACGAATCTCGACGATTGCATTACGATGATCATTTGGATCTTTTGGAACTAAAAATAATTGAAGTTCTTCATCAATCGATGTCGTTTTGGAATTGATTAAAGCCAATTCCTCTTTTGCAATTTCCTTCATTTCAGGATCATTGAGCAACTCTTCAGCATCTTTTTTCTGATCATATAATGAACGCAAAAGCCGATATTTTTCTACAAACTCTTTTAATTCAGTATACTTTTGAGATAAATGTTTATACTTTTTTTGATCTGAAATAACTTCGGGATCTGATAACTGTCGTTCAACATCTTCATATTGAAGTTCAATTTCATCATAAGATGGATTCGTCATCTAACTTTGATTACTTATTAAACTTAGCGTATTTTTTCTTAAATTTTTCTACGCGGCCTTCAGAATCCACAATTTTGTTTTCACCAGTAAAAAATGGATGACAATTCGCACATATATCAACACGAATTTCTTTTTGAGTCGAACCAGTTTTAAATTCAGAACCACATGCACAAGATACGGTAACTTCCTTATGATACTCATAATTGATATTGAATTTTTTTTCTTTTGGCTTTACGTTTTTCGACATCGTATGAAAAATTTAAATGAATTTAGGAAATTTGTCAATAAAAAGAAAGATAAATAAATTGGAATCCGGCAATTGAATTTAGAATCAGTAATTGTAAAAAAAATGAAATCAATTAAATTAAATGGAGGTTTTTAAAATTTATTAACATTTTGGTTTAATTTTTATAACTTTTTATGATATAGTATGAGGTAATTATGCTGCTTGAACGATTAAATGGCCAACCGGAAAATGTTGAATTTAGTATTCCATGTATGTCTGATTATGTTGGCGTTGTAAGACTAGCCGTTTCTGGCTTAGCAACCCGAATGAATTTTTCAATTGAAGAAATTGAAGATATTAAAATTGCTGTTTCTGAGGCATGCACAAATTCTGTTCAATACGCATTTGAAAATCCTGAAAATGAACGTGTTTTTATTTCATTTAATTTATTTAAAGATAAATTAGAAATTGTCGTTAAAGATACCGGCAAAGGGTTTGAAGTTGATCAATTAGAAAAAATTCCAATCGAAGAACGTCGTTTAGAAGACATTGATGAAAGTGTCCCACGTTTAGGATTAGGAATTACATTCATTAAAAGTTTGATGGATGAAACATCCATTAAATCTGAACTTGGTAAGGGTACCACGGTTCAAATGGCTAAACATATTTAATGAATGATTTTTAAAATCATTCTATTACTATTTTTAAGCACGTCTTTTTTTATATTTTATAAGAGAAAACTAACATCACTAGTAAAACAAAAATGGGTGATCCCATTATCGACAATATTAACAGCGATTTCTTTAGCACCCATGGGCTGGATCATTGGCTTAATAGGAATATATGGGCTTCCAAAATTAATGTCAAACCAAACTAACAAAACAGCATCAATATGTGCAAAATGTGGCACATTATCTAAAATAGGTGCCACCACATGCCGAAAATGTAATAATGCGTTAACTTAATTTTTAATTTGTACACATATGCTATAGTGATCAAAGGGGGACTATAATGGATCAAAATCAACCATGGATAAAATTGAGCCAATCACAACAAAATAAACCATTTATAAACACAAACTATTCAAAAGAATTAACAGCAACACTACGAATATTTGCAAATGATCATCACATCAAACTATTGGATCAAGAAACACCACCAATCGCAAATATTGAGTACAATGAAATAACAATCTCAGCAGCATTAATGAGCCAAAGCTTTCCGATTAAATTAAAAGAAAAAACGTACATCGTCACATGTAATCCATTTAATTCATTAACAACATCAACGCATAATAATAAACCCGCTTATGTTACAACACCAAGCTTGTTTATAAACTATTTAGCGAATCAAATAAAAAACCCAATCAAAGGGTTATGGAACCTTATGCATTTCTTCGCTTCAAATCTTAAATCAACGGATATAACCATAAATTCAAATAAAGGACTATCATTTAAAAAAAATGATTGGCAACAACATCAATGGCCAGTGGAAGAATCCCTAATTAACCAATTAAGTTATTTTATTAAATTAACCAGTCACTTAGATCCATCATGTACAAATTTACCACAAGATGGTGCTTATCAGTATCAATTTGGGACCATTACAATCGATACGAGAGTAGCCACATTACCAACACAAACTGGAGAAATGATCAGTTTACGTTTATTTCATAAAGATAACCATTTAAATTCATTAACGACACTTGGTTTTTCACAAATAAAATCATTGGCAATAAAACAAATGATTAAACATAATCACGGACTAATTTTAATTACAGGGCCCACAGGGTCAGGAAAATCAACAACACTCTATTCCTTACTTAGAGAACTCAACCATCGACATGTAATTACGCTGGAAGATCCAATTGAAAAAATAATCCCAGGCATTCATCAAACAAATATTAACACTCTCCAAGGGTACACAATGGAAACTGGGTTAAAAGCAATTTTACGACACAATCCAGATGTTATTGCCATTGGAGAAATAAGAGATAAAAAAACAGCTGAAATTGTTCTCCATGCAGCTTACACTGGCCACTTAGTCATCGCATCCCTGCATACAAATAGCATTGAAGCAACCTTATTACGTTTAGTAAACCTTGACTGCAGCCCCTTTATGATCAGTTATTGTCTACGGGGAGTGATTGCACAACAATTATCCATCACACAACGCCAAAACATTGAACTTTCAAGTACAATTCTTCAGTGTAAAACACCATTCATCATTCACGACATTAAAAAAGAACTCCCAGATTTTTTAGAAGCAAACAAAATAATTAAATAGCCGTTGCTATTCAATATTAAAATATCAACAATAAACAACATTTAAGTAGCTCATTCGTAATTGCTTCAAAAGCAACTGAAGTAATCGCAATAGAGTTTCA
>MDTB01080174.1_pt1 | contig 22726 bp, 23 predicted proteins | sample 811161 | NCBI WGS metagenome assembly MDTB01 (sample SAMN05326650, study PRJNA326480) | marine metagenome | isolation source: seawater | place: Mediterranean Sea | collected 2009 | reverse complement strand
CTGATCCAAGAAAATCGATCAATAAAGCAAGGGTAAATCAACTATTAAAAAAAAGAGATTGGTTTATGCCTTACGCTCCATCAATATTAGAATAATTAAGCATAAACAATCTAGTTGTATTAGAGTAGTAGATTATATTGGAAATTATAAAAATATGATTAAAGTTATTTTACTTTTTCATTATATCTTATTTAAATATAATGCAGAATATTTAGATTTTTATACTAGTGAAAAATTCACTGATGATGAAGAGAGGTATATTAATAAGAATTCATATAATAATTCTATTATAATTCCAAATTATTATGAGCCATTTATTCAATCAAATGTAAAAGTAAGATATGGAATATTTGCTAATAAAAAAAAAAATAATTTTCTTTTTTTTAAAGGCGAAGGTGATGGTGAAAGACCAAATTTAATTTAAGATGACTTTTTTAATATGAAATTATATATCTTTAAAAACTTCTCGACTAAATAATTTTTATCATTTTTTTCTATTTTAAAAATTTTATTATTTATTTTAATTTTATATTTACTTAAAATCTCAATATTATTATTTTTTAAAAATTCTTTTGAGTTTAAAAGAATTTTTTTAAATTCTTTTTCTTTTTCCTCAAAGGCGTTAATAATATTTATTAAATTTTCTATGAATAGGTAATATTTTTCGGATAGTAGATTATTATAATTCTTTTTTAATTTTTCTTTTGGATAAACTATAAAATCTTCAATGATTAAAATATCTATGCATCCGTTGAAGAGATGGTCGATTGCATGTCTCGGTGTAGCTATTGTTGCTATACCATGCCTATTGAAACTTGTATTTAGTATGGCTGGAACCCCAGTTATTTTTCTAAATTCATTTATTACCTTATAAAATTTTGGATTTAAATTTTTATTTACGCTTTGAGGTCTACAGGTATTATCTACATGAACTGCAGCTGGAATCAGATTTGCATGTCTTTTTATTTTTAAAGCATACGACATGTAAGGAGTAATAAATTTCTTATCAAAAAAGAACTTCATTTTTTCTTCTAATATTGATGGAGCGTAAGGCATAAACCAATCTCTTTTTTTTAATAGTTGATTTACCCTTGCTTTATTGATCGATTTTCTTGGATCAGCTAAAACACTCCTTGCACCTAATGATCTTGGTCCTATTTCAGATTTTCCTTGAAACCAACCAACAACTTTACCCTTAACCAATAATTTTGCACATTCTTTCCAAGGTGTATTAGTTTTTTTATAATTAAGTTTGTAATCATTTAGCAATTTTTCAATTTCATCGTTAGAAAAACTTATACCCAGGAAAGGTGTTAATTTTTCTCTTGGTCTTGTTTCTTTAAACTTAAACATTTTTACATAAAGAGCTGCACCAAGACTTAGTCCAGCATCATTTGGTGCTGATGGCACATAAACATTCTTAATTCCCATATCTAACAATTTTTTATTGACAGAAACATTTTGAAAAAATCCTCCACTAACTACAAGGTTAGTACTTTTTGTTTTCTTTAATATATTTCTTATCACTTTTAATGAGATATCTTCAACAACTTTTTGACCAGTTGCTGCCACATCTACATTAGAATAATATTTTGTTATCTTTAAAAGTTCATGAGGAGGTTTTGATCGATTTAAAATTTTATATTGTTGAAAAGCATCTAGTTTTAGTTTTGAAAAATTATAATTAGAAAAACCTTCTCTTCTAAGTACACATCTTGCAGAAAAACCATCTTCATTAATAATTAAAAATTTTAGAAGTTTTGAATATAAAGATGGAATTATTTTACCATAAGCAGCCAATCCCATTACTTTACCATTATCTACATTACCTAGATATCCAATTGATTCACAAATGAAATTGTGAAATCTTGTAATACCCCATCCCCATTTATTTCTTTTTTGTATTGGAAAAATGTTGTTTTTTGAAAATGTTCCCCAAACCGTATCATAGGGAAAAGATTCATCCCCACAATCATCCATACTTATAAAAGTTCCATCTTTTAATCCTGATCCATAAATAGCTAGACTTGCATGTGCTAAATGATGGTTAACTATGTGTATTCTTTTTTTTTTTTTCAAAAAATCATAATCTTTTGCTTTAAACTTAGATAAAAATGTTTTTAGAGCAATATCTTGTGGCACTGATCCTTTGCCTCCAAAAACCCAATGATCAACGTCATTTGCCTCAATATTAAATTTTTTGAATCCAGATAACATAGATTTTTGAGGGAACTTATCTAGATTATTCATAACTACTTGATTGATTTTTCCCTCTTCATTAGAAAACAAATCATTATTTTTTATTAGAGAAAAATTTGCATCATGACCCTCACCAATAAAAAAAGGAAAAGGATATAAACTCGCAATAATCTGATTTTTTTTCATTGAGATATTAATTTGATAAGATTTATATAACATTATATTAATCAAATTTCAAAAAAAAAATTTAACAAAAACACTTTGCTTGTATCTGAAAATTTTAAGTATATAAATTTTATTTATGCACGTAATTATAATTGGAGGCAATGGATTAATTGGTTCGTCAATATCTCGATTTCTACATGATGTGAATAAGAAATTCATTATCTGTGATAAAAAAAAAAAAAAATTAAAAGACAATTTTTTATATTTAGATATAAATAATGAAAAATCATTTCAAAAATTATTTGCTAACCTAAAAAGAAAAAAAATTAAGGTAAATTGTGTAATAAATTGTTCTTATCCTAGGCCTGTGAAATTTGATAAAAATCCATTAAATATTAGTAAAAAAAATTTTTTAAATTATTTCGAAACACATTTATGGGCTTTTAATTCAGCAACTAGAGCATTTTCAGAATATTTCAAAAAAAATAATATAGAGGGCCATATAATAAATTTTTCCTCAATATATGGATCAACATTACCTGACTTTAGTATTTATGATGACTTTAAAACCTTTACATCTTTTGAATATTTTTTTTCAAAAAATAATATTACACTTTTTACAAAATATTATGCGAAATACTTAAAAAAATTTAAAATTAGAGTAAATACAATTAGTCCTGGAGGGGTAAATTTTAAATTAAAAAGAAAATTTGTGAATAAGTATTCATCGAAAACTATTTCAAAAAAAATGCTAAATAAAGACGATCTAAATGGGGTAGTAAAATTTTTATTATCGTCAGACGCTAAGCATATAACAGGTCAAAATTTTATTGTAGATGATGGTTTTACATTGTAGATGTTAGTTTATTTACCGATAGAAATTAAAGATAGAGAATATTTACCTAAAATAGTCTTAGCTCATCATATTTTAAAAAATAAAAAAAAATCTAGTATAATTATTTCGAGATCAAGATTAGCTCGATTAACAATCGAGAAATATAAAAATGCAATTTTCTTCGATAAGAGTTTATCTATTCACAAAGCTAAAATATCTGAACGAATTATTCAAAAAAATATCCTATCAGTGCTTGATGAGGAAGGACCCATAACAAATTGGGTGAGTTATATGGAAGATACTAGGCTTCCGGTAGATATACTAAAAAAAACTCATTTATATTTTGTGAGAGGGTATGATGAAAAAAAATTTGTTGAAAAAAAATTTAAAAAAAAATTTACAAATATAAAGGTCGTAGGACATCCAAAATATGATTTATTGAATTATCCTTACTATAATTTTTATAAAAATGAAGTTGAAATGATAAAAAATAAATATAAAAAATTTGTTTTTATACCATCGAGTTTCACGCACGACCTTAAAGGAAGTAATGATTATAGTAAATATCTTTTCAAAAATTATGCTAAAAATAAAATTTTAAAAAAAAAACTTAAAGACTCAATAAATACTTGGAATATTGACATTAAAAATTATAATTCTTTTTTAGATTTAGTAAAAAAATTAGCTAATGATAATAGATCATTTAATTTTATTTTTAGACCCCATCCAACACAAGATATTAATAAAATCGAAAATAGAATTCAAAATAAACCTGAAAATCTTCATATAATATACAAATACTCAATTACTCCTTGGATTCTATCATGTGATTATTATTTACATTCTCATTGCACATCTGTCTATGAGGCTGCAAAACTCAAAAAAAAAATATTTTGTTTAAATCTAAATACAAATAAAAGTGGAGTAAAATTATTAAGAAATCCAGGATATTATTTTAGTGATGTTAAAAAATTTAGAGTTTTTTTTAAAAAGATTTTGAATAAAAAAATTAATTATGATTTTAAAAAAGTTTTTTTAGATGATAATTTTTTATTTAATTACAAAAAAAACAAAAATTCATGCAAAGAGATACTTAAACATTTTTCAAAAATAAATAAAGATAGGGTTGACGATGAATTTTATTTTGAGGAAAATATTTACAATAGTTTCAAAATAATATTTAAAAAATTAATTTTTTTTATGATTAAACTTAGAAACATCATCCGGCCTGAACAAGACCACTTTAAGAATAAATATTTTGACCTTAAGGCTGAGGAAATTGAATATATAGTTAAAAAATTTTCAAAATTAGATAAATCTAAATATGAAGTATCTGTAAAAGAAATCGATAAAGATGTTGTATTGATTAAAAATTATTAAATAATCTCAAATTAAAAGGTATAGTTATTTTAACAACTTACAGCAGAAAATGAAAATTATCTTGGAAATAATAAAAAAGGCAATATAAATCGTTTAAAATATCATATTAAAAAATGAAACTCTATAATGATTAAATCAGTAATACTATTTACTATATTATTTCATACAAGTGCAAACGCGTATATAGGCCCTGGCATGGGTGTTGGAGCAATGCTAGGTATACTGGCTATCATATTAGTCATATTATTAACATTAATTGCGATTGTTTATTACCCAATTAAAAACCTTTTAAAAAAAGTTTTATCTAAGAAAAAAGATAACCAAAATTGATTTATTTTAATTTAGATACATTTATTTCAATATTAGTATTAATTTTATCATTATTGATCTTTCTAAGAATTGATTTTAAAAAAAATATAATAAGGTTTTTATTGGGATATATAGATTTTTTCTTAATTTTTTTTTCTCAAAGAGATGAAAAAAAAAAAATTACAAATATTAAAAAAGAATTAAGTTTAATTTTGATTAATTTTTCAAGTTTCATTTTAAAGTTAATTATTACTTTATCTCCTATTTTGGTTACAATTATTTTTGAAATTCAAACAGGCAAAATCAATACCATCAATATTTTTTTGTCTTTTTATTTTATTTTTGTATCAGGTGCCATTTTTTTAATATTTATAAAATTTAAACAAAAAAAAAATTTTAATAGGTATGATGAAACTAATGAAATCATCCATAAGCTTATTGTTAATAATTTTCCCTTATTAAAGTTGACATTTGGTATTGAAAAAAAATTTTTTCTAAAAAAATTGAAACCGAATAAGAAAATTTTTATTACTGGATATGCAAGATCTGGGACAACTTTTCTTTTAACTGAGTTATATAAATCTAATATCTTTTCTTCACTAACATATAAAAATTTACCTTTAATTTTATCCCCTAAAATTAATAATTTATTTATTAAAATTTTTGCTAACCAAAATAAAAATGATTTTTTCCTTAGGGCGCATAGTGATGGATTAAAAATTTCACTCAATAGCCCTGAAGCGTTTGAAGAAGTTTTTTGGAAATTTATCTCAGGTAATTCTTATATAAAAGAAACTTATTTAGATAAACACAACCTTTCAGATGAAGACATTAAAGAGTTTAATAAATATGTAAATTTAATTACTGCTGATAATAAGATGTATATATCTAAAAATAATAACAACATTTTAAGACTTAAAGATTTATCTCACCTTGAAAACTCTATATTTTTAATAATGTATAGAGATCCCTTAGACCATGCTTATTCATTATTTAATCAACATAAAAATTTTATTAACATTCAAAAAAAACAATTATTCATAAAAGAATATATGAGTTCTATAGGGCATTATGAGTTTGGGGAAGATCACAAACCATTTTTTAACAGTAACAATGATTATAATACTAATTCTATTAATTATTGGATTAAAGAATGGACCAAATTTTATGATGAGATTTTGAAAATTAAACAAAATGATAAATTTTATTTAATAAGTTACGATAAATGTTGTAATGAATATAATTTTATTAATATGAAATTAGAAAAAATTTTAAATCATAAGTTTAATATAAATTTTACTTCAAAGGCTAAAAATGTCACAAAACAAAATCAGTTAGACATAGATCAAGATGTTCTAGAAAAAGCTAGAGAAATATATCAACAATTATTAAAACAAGATTAATAGATTTGAAAAATATAATTTATATATCAGATCTAAATTTACCAAATAATTCAGCTCAAAGTATTCAAATTTTAAAAATGTGTGATGCATTTTCTAATTTTAAAAATCATCCAGTACACCTATTTGTAAAATTTCTTGATAAAAGTTATTCATTTCGAAAATTAAAAAAAGATTATATTCTGAAAAATTCTTTTTTTATTAAATCTGTTTTAGGTATAAAAAAAAAAAATTTTTTAACTAATTTATTATATTCGATATTAGTTTCATTTATTGTATTAAGATTTAAGAATAAAAAATTAGTTTACACAAGAGTAATGCTTGTGAGTATCTTCTTGTCGATGCTTAGAATTCATCACATATTAGAAATTCACCAGGAACTTACAGGATTTACGAAAAAAATTTTTAATTTTTTCTATATAATTAATAATAAAAATTATCTTAAAGTTGTATATATAAATAAGAATTTAAAAAGATATTTCAATATTTTTAAGAAAACTCCTAATATAATTCTTGATGATGCATCGGATTACAAAGATTTTAAAAAAAAAGAAAAAAAAGTTTATAATTCCTGTGTATACTCTGGAAGTCTTTCTAAAGGTAAAGGTTTTGAATTTATTATAGAATTGGCAAAAAATTTAGAATGTTTAAATTTTGAAATATATGGTGAAGAAAAAACTTATTTAGGTAATTTAAAAGAAATAAAAAAAATAAAAAATCTTAAAATAAATGGATCGATAAGCTATAAAGACATTCCTTCAGCTTTAAAACAAAATAAAATCTTACTTATGCCATATAATAAAGTAAGCTTTGGTAGATCAAAAAATGTAAATTTATCTAAATACATGTCGCCATTAAAGTTATTTGATTACTTAGCTTGCGGTAGAATTATAATTGCGAGTAAGCTACCAGTCTATGCTCATATTTTGAAACATAATTTTAATTCTTTTATTATAAATAGGCTCAATATAAGTGTATGGAAAAAAAAAATTGAAAATACTTTAAAAAATTATAATAAATATTATCAAATCAGATATAACGCGATTAAAACTTCAAAAAATTTTACTTGGGAAATGAGAGTTAAAAAGATTAGTTTGTTCAATGAAAAATAAAAATATTTTTATTACTGGAATTGCTGGATTTATAGGTTTTCACTTAAGTTATTTCCTTTTAAAAAAAAAATATAATGTATATGGCATTGATAACTTGAATAGCTATTATTCAAAAAAATTAAAAATAAAAAGATTGTCTATTTTAAAAAAATATAAAAATTTTCATTTTAAAAAATTATCATTAGTAAATTACCCGATTTTAAGAAAAACAATTAGAGTATCTAATGCAGATATTATTATTAATCTAGCAGCTCAGCCCGGTGTAAGATTTTCATTTATTAAGCCCGAACAATATATCGATTATAACATTAAAGGTTTTTTTAATATTTTAAGATCAATGGAGGAATTGAAGTTAAAAAAGCTTATTTATGCATCTTCAAGCTCAATTTATGGAGATGCATTAAAGTTTCCTACATTAGAAAATTCAAAGCAAAAATCTATTAATTTATATGGTTTGACAAAAACAATTAACGAAAACCTAGCTGAATTATACAGCAGGATGTCAAAAATAAATTCATTTGGTTTACGTTTTTTTACAGCATATGGAAGTTTAGGCCGTCCAGATATGTTTATAGATAAAATTTTAAATTCAATAAAAAACAAAAAAAAAATATATCTTTATAATCGCGGAAAACATACAAGAGATTTCACTCATGTCTCAAATGTCGTAGAAATAATTTTTGAGTTGATTAAAAAAATAAATACATATGAAGGTTCTAATATTTTCAATGTTTGCTCTAGTCGTAGAGTAAGTGTTTTGAAATTAATTCAAAAAATTGAAAAATACAAAAGAACTAAAATTCCCACTAAAAAAATAGGTAAACAAAAAGGTGATATGTTAGACACTTATGGGAGTAACAAAAAAATTCTAAAATTCTTAAATAAAAAAATAAATTTTTTAGATCTTGATGACGGGCTAAAAGAAACAATATTTAAAAAATATAAATTATAAATTGTTTTCTTAGAAATTTATTATATCAAAATTAATTATTTCATCTAAAAATAATTTTAAGCAAATATCAATATCTGAATTCGAATAATCAATTTTTTTCAAACAAGATGTTAGTAGTAAACATTTGGTTAAAAATTCTCTTAAAAAAAAAATTAATTGTATTCTCATTTGAAATCATTGATTTTAAAATTCTATTTGTTGAAATAGGTATGTAATTATTTTTTTTCATCAATTCTTTTAAATTTGAATTATTAAATGTGTTCAAATGTTCTAATGGTTGAAACGGACCTTTTTTAACAGGGTTTTTAATTTTTTCAGCATTTGGAACTGAAATATAAATAATAGAATTTTTTTTTGATAAATTATTTAAATTTATAAAAAACTCATTAAAATTTTCCAAGTGTTCTAAAACTTGATTTATATAAATCAAATCAAATTTTATATTATAATTGTCGATTTCAGAAAAATTTATCACATTTATTTTTTTTGATTTTAAATATTCAATTCTTTCTGCTGAATATTCAATAGCAAAACTATTAAACCCTTTTTTTTTTGAAAAATTACAAAAATTTCCAACCCCAGCACCATAATCTAATGTATTTATTTGATCTTTTTTCAAAATATTTAATAGGGAAGAAAAAAAAAAATCCTCGTTAATAGAATTTTTTTTTTGCAAACTTTTATCAAATGAAATCCAATTATTGTAAAGTTTATTAAGAAAAATATTGTTAGGAATAAATTTTTGCCATTTAAATTTACATTTTTTGCAATTTAGTATTTCATAATCATAATTTTTAGTTAAATTAAATATTTCTTCTGAATTTTCTTCTCCATAAAAATCATTAAAGAAATCTCTAAATTTAGGATTTTTAAATGGTAATTTATAAATAGTTTCGTTTTCATTAGATTTACAAATTTTACAAATATTTTGCTCGTAGAACATTAATTAATCTTTAAACTTATAAATTATTAAAATATAAACACTTAATGATATTTTTAAATTATATTTATAGATTTAAATTAAAAATATTAAATAAAATAATTAATAAAAAATATGTAGTTAAAAAAGGTATATTTTTCGGCTCAATAAATGCAAATTTATTGTTAAAAAAATTAATTAGAAAATCAAATTTTATTTTTGAATATGGTTCAGGATCATCAACGTTATACTATCATTACCTAAAAAAAAAATTTGTGTCAGTTGAATTAGATGCTGATTTTATAAAAAATCTAAGCATAAAAAAAAACTTGCTTAGGAATATTGAACATTTTTACATTGGCATTACTGGAGAATTTTCTTATCCATTAATTTGCAGTCGAAGAAAAGTTCAAAAATATATTCAAAGTATAGATAAACATCTAAAAAATTTAAAAAGGATTGATTTAATATTAATTGATGGACGTTTTAGGGTCGCTTGTTGCCTAAATTTACTAAAACATCAAGACAACTTAATAAAAAATAATACAAAAGTTATCTTAGATGATTATAATAATAGAAAGCATTATCATATAATAAAAAAATATTTTTATGTAAAAAAATACGGAAGAATAGCTCTTTTAAAGCCAAGAAACAAAATTAATTTTCATAAAAATGAATTTAATCAATACTTAAATGACCCAAGATAATTTAAGAATTTGTTATATTTCAAACTCGGCATCACCATCAAAAAATGCTAGTAGTTTACAAATAGCAAAACTTTGTGAATATTTAGTTAAAAATGGTAATAAAGTTAAATTAGTTTTACCAGACACTGGCTTAAAAAAAAATTTTTATAAATACTATGATATTAAGTATAAATATGAAATTATAAGACTAAAGAAGTTTAGAAAATTTCCAATAGGTGTAAATTACTATTTATATTCATTTTTTGCTATATTAAATTCTGACATAAAAAAAAATGACTTATATATCACAAGAAATTTTTTTACATCATTTCTTTTATCAGCATTAAATAAAAAGCATGTTTTAGAAGTGCATGATGATATTGAAATTGAGGGAAGAATAATAAAATTCTTAGTCAAATATCTTAAAATTTTAAATAATAGATCTTTAATTAAGATTGTAACAACCACAAAAACATTAAAAAAAAAATATAAAGAATATGGAACAAATGTAAAGAAATTGGAGGTTATACATAATTCGTCATCCTTAATTAAAAAATTTAAAAAATATAAAAAAAAACATACTTTAAATATTGGTTATTTTGGTTCTATTTTCAATTCCCGTGGAATTGAAATGATAATAAGACTGTCAAAATTAGATAGAAAAAATAAATACTTCATTTTTGGAGGAACTAACAAAGAAATAAAAGAATTGAAAAAGGATATTTTTAATAAAAATATTTTTTTTTTCAAAATATATTCCCTACGCAAAAGTATTAAGTGAGTTAAATAAAATTGATATTTGTATATTACCCTACACATCAAAAATAACTGTTTCAGGTAATGTTGGTGATATCTCAAAATTTACATCCCCCTTAAAAATTTTTGACTATATGAAATTAGGTAAACTAATTATTTGCTCAAATTTACCAGTTTTAAGAGAAGTTCTAATAGATAAAAAAAATTGTATCTTAGTTAATAATTTTAAAAATGAAAAAAACTGGATAAACGTTATTAACAAAGTTTCGTTAAATTATGGTAGATTTACCAAAATAAGAAAAAATGCATTTAACTTTGCTAACAAGTTCGACTTAAAATGGAGAGTAAGTAGAATATTATCTTTTAAGAAGTTTTCTAATTAAATTTTTAAATGAATATTTTCGCAATTTAATTTTTTTTAACGGGTTTAGATTTTTTTCATTTAATTTTTTTAATCTACACATGCCAGTTCCATCAAAAGAGAATTCTATACTGAAATTTTCTCGATTATTATTATAAATTTCCAATAGTCTCTCGAAGGTTTCATAATTGTTCAACTCACAATAAAATTTATCTTTGTCAGAATTTTTTAAGTAAGGAATCCAACTAATGTCATCTATAAAAAAATAACAATTTTTTTCAAGCAAACTATAGTAATTATATAGAATTTTTTCAACATGATCAGCCTCATGAATTGTGTCTAGCATAATTAGTTTAAAGTTATTAGGAATATTACTTTTAATAAAATCAAAATTATCGTCTCTAGTATGAAAAAATTTCCAGTTATCATTTACAAATTTTGAGCTGTAATTTACGTTGTCAATTGAAAATAATTTACAATTACTCTTTTTAGAAAATTCCAAAAATAATTGCGTAGACATTCCTTTATCACTAACACCGAATTCTAATATATTACCATTCTGTATTTGATCAAGTTTTGGGTATAAAAAATTTATTAATTTTTGGTGGTGTCTAGACTTATCTCTAAACGTATTAATAAAATCTTCCATATTTATAAATTTCTTAAATAAAACACATTTATATATAAATTATTTAAATTATTATTAATAACTAAACAAATGAAAAAAAAAATATTTTACTGGTCTCCCTGTCTAAATCCTGTTGGTACAGTAATTTCGACAATAAACTCATCTTTATCGTTATCAAAGTATAGCCGTGATTATGATGTTTCAATAATTAATTCTTGCGGTGAGTGGGATAAATTCAAATCAGAATTTTTTTAAAAAAACGTTAAAGTTATAGATATTGGACCAAAATATTTTAAATATTTGCCTAAAACTGGATTTTTACAAAGTAGATTTTCTTATTTATTGATATTTTTTATTTCATTTTTTCCTCTTTTAAGAATTTTAAAAAAAAATAATCCAAATTTTATTATTGCTCATCTAATCACATCATTACCAATTATTATATTTAGCTTGTTTGATCTTAAATCAGAGTTAATTTTAAGAATTTCTGGTATGCCAAAATTAAACTTTATTCGAGTGAGTTTATGGAAATTTTGCTCAAAGAAAATTAGATATATTACATGCCCTTCTTTAGAGTTAAAAAATAAAATTGTTAATACGAAAATTTTTGAAAAAATTAAAATTTTTTATCTACCCGATGCAGTAATTAATATAAATAAATTTAAAAAACAAATTAAAACAAGTAATAAAATAAAAGATATAATTGAGAACAAAAGTATTATTTTTTTAGCTGCAGGAAGATTAACAAAACAAAAAAATTTTACTTACTTAATAGAAGAGTTTAGCAAATTTTATTTTGAAAAGAACAATAGTCATCTTATCATATTGGGAGCTGGAGAAGATTTTAAAAAATTAGAAAATTTGATTAAAGAAAAACAATTACAAAAAGTGATACACTTGATAGGAAAAGTAGATAATATTTTTAGTTATATGAAAGACTCTCATGCCTTTATATTGAGTTCAAAATGGGAAGAAATGGGTTTTGTAATTATTGAGGCTGCATTATCAAATTTATATATAATTTCAAGTAATTGTCCAAACGGACCTAGTGAGTTTTTAAATAATGGAAGTGATGGAATTTTATATGAAAATAATCAAAAAGATGCTTTATATCAAAGTTTAATTAAGTTTAGTAAACTTGAAAATAAAACTAAACAAAAAAGCAAAATTAATATAAAAAAAAATTCTATCAATTTTACCATGTTTAGGCATTTTAAGATTTTAGATAAAATATTAAGTTATAAGTGAAAACAAAACAAAAAATATTCTTTGCAAAATTAATTTTTAGAATAATAAGTTTTTTTTTTCCAATAAACGTTATAGTTAGAAGAAATAAAATTAAATGGAATTTAAATCTTTCAGAGGCAATAGATTTACATATCTTTATTTTTGGAAGTTTTGAAAAAGAAATTACAAAAATTGCAAAAAAATTAAATCTGATCAGATATAATCAAATCATAGATATAGGAGCTAATTTTGGTATTCAATCATTACAATTTGCACAAAGTTTTTCACAATCTAAAATTTATTCTATCGAACCAACGGATTATGCCTTTGATAAATTAAATAAAAATTTAAATTTAAATCCTCAATTATCAAAAAATATCTATCCATTTCACATGTTTTTAGGTTTAGAAGGAAAAAAAAAACCTAGGTCGATATATTCAAGCTGGAATTTGGTATCAAGGGAACCAAAACATTCTAAGCATCAAGGTGAAAAAAAAAGTGCAGAAAATTCAAATTTTTTAACTTTGGATGAATTTATAGTTTTGAATAAAATATCGAATGTCGATTTTATCAAATTAGATGTAGATGGTTTTGAATATAATGTTTTAAAAGGAGGTTTGAATTTTTTAAAAGATAAAAAACCTCCTATTTTTATGGAATTAGCACCATACCTGTATAATGAATATGGATATTCAAAAGAAAAAATCTTAGAATTGATAAGGTCACTCAATTATAATTTTTATGAATTAGAAAAACTTAATAAAATTTTAGATATTGATAAAAAATTGTCAAATATAAAAGATGGATCTAGTGAGAATATATTATTGATGTAATTTATGGATTTAGTAAGTGCAATCATACCGTACTATAAAAAAAAAAAATATATAAATGAAACAATAAAATCTATTCTTAATCAAACATATACCAATATTGAGATAGTGATTGTATATGATGATATAATCAAAAATGATCTAAATTATTTGAATGAAAATTATTCAAAAAATGAAAATATAAAAATAATAGTTAATGATAGAAATCTAGGAGCTGGTCAATCTAGAAATATAGGAATAGCTAATTCAAAGGGAAAGTATGTAGCTTTCATAGATGCAGATGATTTGTGGGATAAAGAAAAAATTTCTAAACAAATCGAATATATGAAAAAAAATAATTTTCAAGTATCACATACATCTTATAAAATTATAAATGAAAATGGACAAACTTTAGGTTTAAGAAAATCTAGAAACTTTAATAATTACAAAGATATTTTGACATCTTGCGATATTGGATTATCCTCAGTTATTATTAAAAAAAATCTCATAACTGAGAAAATAAAATTTGCTAATCTTAAAACAAAAGAAGACTTTGTGTTATGGTTAAAACTATTAAAATCAGGTTTAGAAATTGGTTCTTTGGAAGAAATACTTATGACATGGAGAAAGACAAAGGGATCTCTATCGAGTTCTATAACACAAAAATTAAAAGATGGTTATAAAGTTTATAACTATCACATGAATTACAATTTCATTAAATCCATATATCTACTTATAAATTTATCAATAAATTATCTAAAAAAATAATTATGGAAATTATTCAATTATTGACTCTAATTATAGTTATTTTAGTAACAAATTTTTTTTTCAAATTAAAAAATTTCTTATTGAGTTACACAGGCTTAGAGCATCAAACATATATTCAACAAAAAAAAGTGCCTTTATCAGGTGGTTTTATAATTTTAATTTATTTTTTAATTAATCACTTCGATCAAAATTTAACATTATCTGTTTTTATATTATTATTTTTTTTGGTTGGATTGATTGGGGATTTTAATTTGTTTAAGACAGCATCTTTAAGATTTTTCATACAAATAATATTAGTTATATTTTTTGTTATATCTCTAAATATTTCAATTACAGATTTAAGAGTTGAATTTTTGAATATATTATTAAATAATTTTTATTTTAATATTTTTTTTATAAGTTTTTGTTTTTTAGTTCTGATTAATGGATCAAATTTTATTGATGGTAGCAATGGAATCGCTATTGGTTATTATCTAATAATTTATATTTTTTTATTTTATCTTATAAAAACACAGGAAATAAATTTTGATCAAAATTTTATATTTTCGCTAATATTTTTTTTATCAATATTATTATTTTTTAATTTATCTAATAAGCTTTTTTTAGGGGATAATGGTATATATATTCTATCAATTTACACTGGATATATATTAATTTTGTTTGCTAATTCAAATTATTATATTTCACCATATTACATTATGAATCTATTATGGTATCCAGCTTTTGAAATATTATTTTCAATGTTAAGAAAAATTAAATCTAATATTTCACCAATGAGTCCTGATACAAATCACCTTCATCAATTGCTATTTTTTTTTCTCAAAAAAAAATTAAATTTCTTACAGGACTTTAAAAGTTCATTGGTAGGTATTACAATTAATTTATATAATTTTATTTTTTTATTTATTTCAACCCTCTTTTTTGAAAATTCTAAATTTCAATTAGTTTTAGTCGTGATAAATATTGCCAATTATTTTGTAATTTATAAATTACTTAATAGTTTTAAAAAAAAGTTTAAACATTGAAATCAGTATTAAAAGACCATCTTTAAAAGCGTTTACTTTTTTTCTTCCACCTATTCTCGCTCTCTCATTGGATTTACTAGTATCAAGTTTGTAACCCATTTTATTGGCTTTAATAGGAAGCTCAACACAGAATGAAAAATCTTTGTTTTTTAAGTTAAGATTTTTGCAAGCTTCGGTATTTCCAATTACAAATGTATAAAGTATATCAGTAATTTTTAGATTAAAAAAAATTTTACCAATTTTAGTAAATATAAAATTCCCGATAAAAGTAATAAGGGTATCATCATCACTACTGCAATTTTTTTCGTATCTTGATCCAAAAATAAAATCAATATTATTAAAAGTTAATTTCTGATACATTATACTTAATTCTTTAGGATTAAATGAGCCATCTGCATTAAATATGCAAAAGTATTTTGTTAAAACATTATTTATGCCTAAAATTAATGCATCACCGTAACCTTTATTTTTTTGAAAAACTAATTCACAATCATAATCAGATATTGAATTAATTGTTTCTATGTCATTTTTCTCTAATATTATTAATATTTTTAAATTAAATGGTTTTAATTCATCTAGAACGCCAGGCAAAGACTCTCGTTCATTTTTTGCAGGTATTACCAAAGTTAAATCATGCATTAGTTTCAATTAAGTAGTTTGCTAAATGTGTCAAGTAATAAAAAGAGTAAAATGTATATAAAAACAGCATATATTTTTTTTCATTAAAAAAATCACTTCTTATTCCTAAATTAAGAATTGTAAAGCACAGAATAATTACTAATGGATCGTAATATTTGTGAAAAATATGATATTGAGGAGTCATCATTAATAAGATTAAAATTAAGATTAAATTTCTGTAATTTTTAAATATTGAGATTTTTATTAAAAAATACATAAATATTGGATACGACAAAAATAATAGAATGTTATTGTCCAACAAGAGGTTAGAGGCGTGTAAAATTATCCCTCCACCTGATAAGTTCAAATTATAATCAAAATTTTTAATTATATATATTAATGAAAAAAAGATGGTTAATAAAAAAAATAAATCTTTTTTTAAATTAAATCCTAAATTGAGTTTTTTATAAAATAAAATTGGAAACATGTGAAAAATAATTATTGATGTAATTATGATAATTTTATTAAAATAGTTTGAACTTAAGCCACCAACATCAATAAAAAAAATATCAATTATAAATACATAGTAAAAAGCTGGAAAAGCCAAGAAAAAATTTAATAAAGTTATATAAGTAAAATTTCTTAGAAAATTTTTGTTATTTAAAAAATATTTAAAAAATTCATAATAAAAAAAAATAGCAAATAAACAAAAAGAGGGTCTTATATATGACGCTATTGCTAAAAATATGATATTAAAAAAAACATATCTAGTTTTTTTATATATATTAAACTTTAAATAAAAATAAACAGATATCATAAAAAATAATAAACCCAACATTGCACTTTCTGGCCAGATTGCGTTTGCTCTGAAAGAGGGCGAAAAGTAAAGTATACAGCTTAATATCAGTAGATATTTTCTATCAACATTTTCTTTTAAAAAAATTAATTGAAGAGATTTATAAAAAAATAATTGATTAAGGATGATTATATTCATTAAAATGAATCTTACCAAATCTACATCAATTAAAAATTTTTTAAGTATGAAAATAATTATTAAATAAATTGGTGATATTCTTGTTGCAGCATTTACATCGTCAAGTGCTTTATCAAAATTTAGTAAAGTGTATTTGAAATTTTTTTGAAATTCGCTTGAACCTTTTAAAGCATGTTCAAAATCAAGCTTAGGTCCAATTGTAATATTTTCACCTAAAAAAAAACCAAAATAAATACTTAATATCGATAAAAAACAGATTAAAATGTGGAAATTATTTTTTAAAAGATTATTTATCATAAAAAAAGTAATTTAATTTAATAAACAAATGTTTCAATATATCAATGATTTTAAAATATTATCAAAAAATTGATGATGCTATTTCTTATTTATTTTCATCAGTTTGTGATGAAAAAAAACTTATCAAAAGCATTTTTGGAAAAAAAAAAATCGTTTATGTAGATATAGGAACTAATGAAGGATCATTTTTAGAATATCTTTTAAAATTTTGTATTTTTAAAAAAGTATTTTGTTATGAGCCAATTTTGAGATTATCAGATGAATTAAAAAAGAAGTACTCAAGTAAAAATATTAAGGTATTTAATGTTGCTTTATCAAATAAAAAGACTTTAAAGAAATTCTTTGAGTATAAAATTTCCTCTCAATCAAGTCTTTATAAACAGAATGATATCTTTAAATCTTTGAAGGATTTAAGGAAAATTTCAAAAGTCAAAACAGAAATTTTTGATAATGAATTTAATAATGATAAAAAAATTGATTTTTGTAAAATTGATGTTCAGGGTGAGGAAATTAATGTTTTGAAAGGTATGAAAAAAAATTTAAAAAAAAAAAATATTAAATTGTTAAAAATTGAAATTACTTTTATCGAGAGATATGTCAGTGTAAAATCTAATTTTAATGAAATAATATCCTTTTTGCTAAAATATAATTATCATTTAACATCAATTTCAAAAATAAAGTTTAAGAATAACAGACTTCTATTAATGGATGCCTATTTCCTATTAAAATAATGTCTTTAAATATATTTTCATTTTTTATCTTTTATAAATTAATCTTATTTTCAGTAATAGGCTTTGGATTTTTTTTCTCAAATTTTTTTTTCAAAAAAGTAATTAATGAAAATCTTGGATTTGTTGGGTTATTAGGATTATTTTTTTTATTAATATATTCTTATTATTCTCATATTTTCATACCCCATACTTATTTCCATAATGTTATTTTATTGGCAATTGGTTTGTTTTTTTTTATATATTTCGCAAAAAATTTAAATTTTCTATCATATAAAATTTTATTAATTAATTTTTCATTTTTATTTCTAATTTTGCTTTTATTTAAAACTCATGATGATTTTCATTATTATCATTTTCCTTACAGTTTTTACTTGACGCAAAATCCTTTATTGGTTGGTGTGGGTCAATTCAATCATGGATTCAGAACACCATCATCTATTTTTTATTTAAATTCTTTATTTTTTTTACCCATAGCAAAATACTATTTATTTTATATTCCAACTTTATTGATTATGGGTTTCTCAAATCAAATTTTAATTTCAAGAATTTTTAAATATTTTAAAAGCAAAAAGGTTGACTTTATTTTCTTTTTATCTTTATCATTTTTTATATTCATAAATATTTTTTTTTACAGACTTCAAGAACATGGAACCGACCGTTCGGCACAAATTTTAATACTAATTTTGTTTTTGCAATTATTGATTTTTTTAAATTTTGGTAAAAATGCAAAAAAAGAACTTCATGAAATGATAGTAATATTGGGTTTAATAATTTCCCTTAAAGCATTTTATATTCTATATTTACTTGTCCCTCTTGTTGTATTGTGGATTTTGCATAAAGAAAATAAGCTGTTTCTTTTCAAAGATTTATTGAAAGACAAAATTTTTTATTTTTTTTCAATATTAATCTTTGCGGTTTTAATAACAAATTTCTTAAATACAGGATGTTTGATTTATCCATTAAGTTTGACCTGCTTTGAAAATTTTCCATGGTCCTTGGGCTCGGCTGAGGTAAGCAAAATGAGTCAGCATTATAATTTATGGTCAAAAGCAGGTCATACTCCAAACTATAAAGTTGATAATGCTGAAATATACTTACAAAATTTTAATTGGGTAAACAACTGGATTGATGATTATTTCTTCAACAAAGTTTCTGATTTAATCTTTGGATTATTATTCACTTCAGTATTCTTATTTTTATTTTTTTTTAAAAGGAAAACTAAAAAAATTTACTATAATAAAAATTATAATTTTTTAGTTATTTTAATTTTTTTTCTATTAGTTGAATGGTTTGTTAACCACCCCGCACTAAGATACGGAGGATACGCTCTCTTTGCTATATTATTTTTGATGCCGACATCCATTATAATCACAAAATTTAAAAATAATTCAAATCAAATTTATAGAAAGACCTCTCTTTTATTTTGTATTGTAGTGATTGTATTTCTTTCCAGAAATTATGTTAGGATTTATGATGAATATAAAAAATATAATTATTCTCCATTTAAAAACCCTTTATATAAAGTAGAAGAAAAACATTTCAGAATTGAAAAAAGATTTTTGGAATTAATTAGTAATTTTGAAAAATGTGAGCGATCTTTAAATAGTTGTGATTATGAAAATAATGTAAGGGTAAAAAAATTTTTAAAGAATAGATATATCTTTGTAGTTAAACATGATTAGGTTTTTTACACTAAAAATTTTAAGTATTTTCGATTTTTATTATCAAAAAAAATTATTTTCTTTTTTAAAAAGTCGAGGTTATAAAAATTTTGATGTTTTGTTTGATATAGGAGCTCATCATGGGGAGTCGATAAAACGATTTTTAAAAAATTTTAAAATTAAAAATATTTATTCTTTTGAAGCAAGCGATAAGAATTTTTTAATATTACAGAAAAATTTAATTAATTTAAAAAAAAAATTTAATAATACAAACATAATAATTGAAAACTACGCCGCAGGTGATGAAGAAAAAATTATTAAGATGAAACAAATGAATGAGAGTTCGTCCTCTACAATAAATAGTTACAATGTAAAATCAAAATATTTTAAAAAGAAATCTATATTTTTATTGAGTTCTAAAAAGGAAAATTTTTTTTCCGAGATTGACGTAAGACAGGTTTTGTTATCTAAATATATGACTACAAATAATATTGAAAAGATTGATTTTATAAAAATAGATACGGAAGGTTATGAGTATTTCGTTCTCAAAGGCTTAAAAAATCAATTTCAAAAAACCAAACTTATTTTATTTGAACATCATTATCATAGTATGTTATTAAAGAAATATAAATTTGAAAATATTCATAATTTTTTGATTAAAAATAATTTTAAACAAATTTACAAATATAAGATGGCATTCAGAAAAACTTTTGAGTATGTTTATGAGTTTCAGGAATAAATATTAACTTACTTTACTGGGTAAAATAAATAGTCTATTAACAAATATGTCAAAAAAAAAAGTTGCATTAATTTTTGGTGTTACTGGGCAGGACGGATCGTATTTATCTGAGTTTTTACTAAAAAAAAATTATATAGTTAATGGTGTAATAAGAAGATCTTCTTCTATTAATACACTAAGAGTAGATCATATTTATCAAGATCCGCATGAAAAGAATTATCGATTTAGGTTGCATTATGGTGATATAACGGACTCATCCTCTGTATCCGGTATTATAAAAAAAACAAAACCAGATGAAATTTATAATCTTGCAGCTCAATCTCATGTAGCAGTTTCATTTGAAGTTCCAGAATATACTGCCAATGCAGATGCTTTAGGAACATTAAGAATTTTAGAGGCTATAAAATTTAATAAACTTGAAAAAAAAACTAAATTTTATCAAGCAGGTACCTCAGAAATGTATGGTAGGGTTCAAAAAATACCACAAAATGAAAAAACAAACTTTTATCCTCAAAGCCCTTATGGTGTTGCAAAACTTTATGCACATTGGATAACAAAAAACTATAGGGAAGCTTACAAAATTTTTGCTTGTAATGGAATTTTATTTAATCATGAAAGTCCGAGAAGAGGACAGACTTTTGTTACAAAAAAAATAATATCAGCCCTGTGCAAAATCAAGGAGGGCAAACAAAAAAAACTTTTCTTAGGGAATTTAAATGCCAAAAGAGATTGGGGGCATGCAAGGGATTATTGTTTAGCGATGTGGAAAATATTACAACAAAAAAAGCCAGACGATTATGTAATTGCCACGGGTAAACAATACTCAATTAAACAATTTATTAACATATCATCAAAAAAAATAGGCTTAAAAATTTTGTGGAAAGGCAAAGGATTAAATGAAAAAGCTTTTAATGAAAAAGGTGAAATTATAATTCAGTGCGATAAAAATTATTTTAGACCATTAGATGTAAATACTCTTTTAGGTGATGCCAAAAAAGCGAGGAAAACTCTAAAATGGAAACCTAAAGAGAATCTAAATTCTCTAATTGACGAAATGATAAAGTCTGAATATCAAAGTATTAATGCAATTAAGTAAAAATAGTAAAATTTTTTTAGCTGGACATAATGGCATGGTAGGTTCTGCAATTTTAAGATATCTCAAAAAAAAAAATTATAAAAATATAATTGTTAGAAGCAAAAAAAAACTAGATTTGCTTAATCAAGAAAAAACCGAAAAATTCTTCAAAAAAATTAAACCTAATTTCGTTATAATTGCTGCTGGAAAAGTAGGTGGAATATTGTCGAACGATATTCACAGAGGAGAATATATTTACCAAAATTTAATGATACAAACAAATTTAATTCACTCCTCTTTTAAAGCTGGAGTTAAAAAGATGATATTTTTGGGATCAAGTTGTATTTATCCAAAATTCTCAAAACAACCAATTAAAGAGGATTATCTATTGAGTGGTAAACTTGAACCAACTAATGATGCCTATGCAATAGCAAAGATTGCAGGAATAAAAATGTGTGAGTCTTATAATAAACAATATGGATTAAATTATATCTGTTTGATGCCCACAAATTTGTACGGACCCAGAGATAACTATGATTTAAAAGACTCTCATTTTTTTCCAGCCTTATTGTCAAAAATTTATACCGCAAAAAAATACAATAAAAAAAAAATTTTACTCTGGGGAAATGGTAAAAGTAAAAGAGAATTATTATATTCAGATGACCTAGCAAGGGCATGTGAGTTTTTTTTAAAAAAAAATACTAAACATACTTTAATAAATATTGGATCAGGTGTTGAAAAATCTATACAAGATTTTGCAAAATTCATTATGAAGAAAATGAAGGTTGATTTAAAAATTAATTTTGACTTATCAAAACCAAATGGCACACCGAGAAAAAAATTAAATACTAGTTTAGCTAGAAGTTATGGCTGGGAGGCAAAAATTGATCTAAATGAGGGTTTTAAATATGTTTTTAAAGATTTTTTAAAAAATAAAATCAAGTAATATACGCTTTAAAAGTTAGTTTACATTAAATCATAAATCAGTATAACAATTTCGCCGGTGATTATTGCGAGAGTGTTATACCCGATCCCATTCCGAACTCGGAAGTCAAGCCTTTCTGCGCCGATGGTACTTTG
>MDTB01157279.1_pt1 | contig 22732 bp, 19 predicted proteins | sample 811161 | NCBI WGS metagenome assembly MDTB01 (sample SAMN05326650, study PRJNA326480) | marine metagenome | isolation source: seawater | place: Mediterranean Sea | collected 2009 | reverse complement strand
TGGTCTCATTAAATATCCGTTGCCAATTTAACCAGGCTATTTGCTGGTGTTCCGTATCATTTTCGGAGATTAGCCTTTACGATAAGGTACCTCATGTACCCTAAAAACTTAATAATATAAGACACGGCTACACTTAAATAACAAGCAAAAATTGCTAATTTTTCATTTTTTTTCTATTTTTCTGAAAACTGTGTTGTTCTAGAGACACAGAACTAAACAGCGCGGTATTCCTTGTAAATCCTGCAATACTTCTCTTACATTCAATTTAAACCTATGAGCCAACTCAATCACTTGTTCTGACTGCTTATGGCCAATTTCAAAACACGCAATACCATTAGGATTTAAATAACATGCTAATGAAGAAAAAATTATTTCATAATCAGCTAATCCCTGATTATTTGAGAATAATGCCTGTTTCGGGTCAAATAGCCGCACTTCATCTTGCAAGCTTTCCTCATCCTGAGCTGAAATATAAGGAGGGTTACATAGAACTATATCAAAGCTTTTATCTCCAAGGCCATCAAACCAGTCAGAAACAAAAAATTCTGAACGTGCTTGCAGATGCAGTGAACGCGCATTAATCTGTGCTTGGATAATTGCTTGCTTATTTATATCAATCCCAACACCTGTTGCGTGCTTTAAGTCACTAAGACACGCAAGCAACAAACAACCGCTACCCGTTCCAAGATCGAGCACCCGAAATTGCTGATTGTGAGGTATTTGTTGGGATGCGGCAAATGAAATAGCTTTGTCTATTAACAGCTCACTTTCAGGTCGCGGGTCAAGAGTCGCACTGTTTAAATGGAAACGCAATGACCAGAATTCCCGCCAACCTCGTATTCTGCTAATTGGTTTTCCAGCGCATCTCTGAGCAATTAATGTTTCATATTGCACTATTTGTTGGTCTGTGAGCTGAACACTCATATGGGAATAGATAGCTTCATCACTGCCAGTTACAATGCCAAGCAATAAGCGAGCTTCAAACACAGCCCTATCACCACATCTATCACGAAGCTTTTCTGTTGCCTCAGCAATAAGTGAAGGTAGATGACTAGATACATTCATGGGAACAATTAACTCTGGCCATCGGCGAGTTTTTCAGCTTGTTCCTCTGCGCGCAGAGCATTTATGATTTCGCTAAGGGCTTCACCCATTAAAATCTTGTCAAGCTTGTAAAGAGTTAAATTGATCCTATGGTCTGTAACCCTTCCCTGCGGAAAGTTATAGGTTCGGACTCGCTCCGACCTGTCGCCAGAGCCAACCTGCCCTTTTCGTGAAGCAGCTCTCTCAGCATTTTGCTTTGCTCGTTCGGCATCATACAGTCTTGAGCGAAGAATCTTCATCGCTTTTGCCCTATTTTTGTGTTGTGATTTTTCATCTTGCTGGCTAACAACAATCCCGGTCGGAATATGCGTGATACGAACAGCTGAATCTGTGGTGTTAACTGATTGTCCACCTGGACCTGATGATCGAAAAATATCGATCCTCAGGTCTGACTCACGAATGTCGATATCGACATCTTCTGCTTCTGGCAAAACTGCGACTGTAGCGGCCGATGTATGAATTCTCCCACTTGTTTCAGTGTCAGGGACACGTTGAACACGGTGAACACCAGACTCGAACTTCAACTTGGCGAAAACCTCGTTCCCAGAGATATTCGCTATTGCTTCTTTATACCCACCAATCCCTGTTTCTGAGATTTCCATGACCTCAAAACGCCAACCCTGCTGTGAGGCGAATTTTTGATACATTCCAAATAAGTCTGCCCCAAACAAAGCAGCTTCATCACCCCCTGTACCTGCTCTAATTTCTAAGATTGCATTCCTTGAATCATCTTTATCCTCAGGCAATAGTAATAATTTCAGCTGGAATTCTTCTTCAGTGATTTTTGGGCGAATTTCCTGAATCTCGTCCTCTGCAAGAGCAACCATCTCTGAATCAGCTTTTTGGTCTTTTACCAAAATTTCAGCGTCACTCAGCTCAATTTTTAATTTTTGAACCTTTGCTGCTTGCTCTGCTATAGGGCGCAAATCTGACAGCTCTTTTGATAAATGAATTAAATCTGCAGCATCAAGCGAAGAAGAGGATAGTCTTTCTTCAATTTCATCTTTCCTAAATAATAGGCGGGATATATTCTTCTCGAGGCTCATTCTGATAAATCGCCTTTTAGATTATGCTTTAAAAACTTTTTTGCGAATGATATTGCTTCTGATTTTAAAATTTGTTTCTGCTCGCCCGTTGTCATAATTTTAACTTGGATGGTATCGCTCTTAATTTCATTTTCCCCTATGATGAAGCTTAACTTACATCCTATTGAGCTAGCTCTTTTTAACTTTTTGCCAAGTTGAGGTGCCATAGGAATATCTGTCTTTAAGCCTTGAAGACGTAAATTCTGGGCAAGCGCAAATCCATCGGATGCAACATTGTCATCTGCAATTACAACAGCAATATCATAAGTAAATTCCTCTTTTTTTTCTATGAGCAATGCTAGTCGTTCGACGCCAGCAGCAAAGCCTACCGCGCCTATGTCTGGGCCCCCTAGCATAGCAGATAATCCGTCATAGCGGCCCCCGCCAAGCACTGTCCCTTGAGAGCCAAGTGCATCTGTGATGAATTCAAATGCCGTGTGAGAATAATAATCAAGACCTCTGACCAAGTTGGTATCTAGCTGCCATTCAATACCTGCCTTATCTAGAGCGTTTGTAACCTGCTCGAAATGCTGCTTTGCTTGGGTCGTGAGGAACTCTGGCAATCGAGGCACATTTTTTAAAATCTCACGATCTTCATCTGCTTTTGAGTCTAATATCCGCAATGGGTTTTCATTTAGTCTGCGCTGACTATCAATTGATAATCCGTTTTTAAAGTCTGACAGAAAAGCAACTAGCGCAGCCCGGTAATCATCCCTGCTTTCTGCATCTCCAAGAGAGTTTAAGTGCAATATACAGGTATCAAGAACACCTAATTCAGATAAAAATTGCGCCGCGCAACCAATTACTTCTGCATCAGCCAGTGGGTTGAAACTTCCAATATATTCACACCCAATTTGGTGGAACTGTCTCATTCTTCCTTTTTGTGGTCGCTCATATCTAAACATAGGACCAGCATAATAAAACTTCTGTGGTAATGATTGGGTAAGGCCATTACTAATCAACGCACGCATCACAGACGCTGTTCCTTCAGGTCTGAGTGTTAAGCTCGAGCCCCCTCTATCTTCAAAGCTATATGTTTCTTTAGCAACAACGTCAGAGCTTTCTCCAAGAGGTCTGCTAAAAACCTCAGTAAATTCAAAAATAGGTGTTTCCATATCCTGGAAACCGTATCTGCTGGCAATAAGGTGAGCTTTTTCAAGAACAATATTTATTTGTGATTTCTGCTTAGGCATCAAATCGGCTGTGCCTCGAACAGGTTGCATCGGTTTCATTAACCTAGCCTTTCTAGATCTATGGGTGAGCTAGTTTCTCTAATTCTTGTTGTTTAATCATAATAGCCCGTTCTTCAACCAGAGTGACAACATGCTCGACAATGTTATTATCTGTAAAACGGTGGTCGGCCATTCCAGATAGATATATCTGATGCGTGCCTTTACCACCACCAGTAAGTCCTATGTCGGTTTCACGTGCTTCACCAGGGCCATTCACAACACATCCGATAATAGAGACAGTAATCGGAATATCTATATGTGCAAGTCTGTCCTCAATTTCAGAAACAGACTTTATCACGTCGAATTGCTGCCGTGCACAAGATGGACAGGAAATAACCGTAACGCCTCTTCGTCTCAATCCGAGTGACTTTAAAAGCTCGTACCCCACTTTAACCTCCTCGACAGGATCTGCAGATAACGAGACGCGAACGGTATCACCGATACCTGCCCATAATAAGTTCCCCAAACCGATAGCAGATTTGACAGTTCCTGCTCTGAGCCCGCCAGCCTCAGTAATTCCTATATGAAGCGGGCAATCGATCGCTTCAGATAATTGCTGGTATGCTGCAACTGCCAGAAATGCATCTGAAGCTTTAACAGAAATTTTATATTGATCGAAATTATGGTCTTCCAATATCCTTGCATGTTCCAATGCCGATTCAACCAAAGCTTCCGGACAAGGCTCCGCGTATTTTTCAAGAAGGTGTTTTTCGAGAGAACCTGCGTTTACACCAATACGCATAGAACAATTATTTGCTTTGGCAGCTACGACCACCTCGGCAACCCTTGAGGAGTTTCCAATATTACCAGGGTTAATTCTAAGACAAGCAGCACCTGCGTCAGCTGCCTCTAACGCTCTTTTATAATGAAAATGAATATCGGCAATAATGGGCACTTCACTAGCATCACAAATTTGCTTGAGTGCCTTTGTGCTTGCTTTATCAGGACATGAAACCCTTACAAGGTCGGCGCCTGCATCAACAACTTGGCTTATCTGGTCTATCGTCGCCTGAACATCTGAGGTAAGTGTATTTGTCATAGTTTGAACGGAAATAGGTGAGCTACCACCAACCGCTACATCACCCACCATTATTTGACGGGTGTTACGACGAACTATCGTTCGAAATGGTCGATGGAAAGATTTTGTCATTGGCAGATAAACCACATTCTAGCGTTAGATAAAATAGTCTTTTTTGTATCTGGTATAAAAGAGTTTTTGGCTAAACACTAGTATTAAATCACTAGTGATTCCCTCGTATCTAGCCCCAGTTTTATGCGCTGCTAGTCAAATTTTCTGCTAATAATGCTATCTGCACGCAAGGGAAGGTCTCTTATAATCTCCCCTATCTTACCAACCCTGAACGCAGGCACATCCATCAATTCGAACATCAACCCGCCAGCGTTGCCAGTAGTAAGATATAACTTGTCTTCCAAATTTGCGGCAATACTTTCGCCGGTGCGCAGAAGTTTACTAGTAATAACATCCCCATCTGAATTCACCATTTCGATCCAAGAAGATGCAGTTGCTCTTATGGTTAGGGTGTCGGAGAGCTCTACCTCTTTTGCGACTGCTGCAGAAGGATTTGATAATTGAGGTTTCGTGTCGGCTAACATCGCCGTTTCTATATCGGTAGCCTGTATTGATTCTTCCGATGCAGAACCATTTGATGATAACTCTACCTGCGTTTCTTGTTTTTCCAATACCGGTGTTGTCGTTGAAGGTAACTCTGCTTCCACGATTTCAGATAGTTTGTTATCTTCATTAACCTGATTATTTTGAGAATCAGAACCCACAATCACCTGCTCAGGACTAGAATCGTCGATTAAAGTTGGGCCTAGTATATCCAACTGAGCATTCTGCGTAGGTTGTTCGTTATCAGCATTCAGCAATTTTTGTATGCCTTTATCGTTCACATCTGCAATCTGTGGAACTTGCTCCGATAAGTGCGGCACTGATACTACCTGTTTAGGCGTGTCTCTTAAAACGACAAACCAGCCTGTATATCCAATGATTGCTATAATCACCGCTAGCATCGCAACAGAACTCTTCGAAAACTTGGGAACAAGAGCTTGACCGGGTACTTCGTAAATTGGCGCAATATCTTTATCATCTACAGATGAGAAATACGCAGCTATAAGCGCACTGCTATCGATATCAGCGGCTTTGCAATAGCTCCGGATGTATCCAGGCACATATGCGATTCCTGGTAAATTTTCAAAATCAGAATTTTCAAGAGACTTCAGATAAATTTTTGGTATCCTCAAAGTATCAGACATTTCCTGAAGCGACATTTCTTTGCTTCTTCTTGCTGACGCTAAAACAGCACCAATTTCACTTGCATCTAACAAGCGCGTGCCCGTATCAATATGTCCTGGATCTATCACCATTTGACCTGTTAATCTTCTGTAATGAATTAGCTAATAATGGTACCATTTTATATATTTAGAATATAACGAACTTGTTAACAAGAATCTAACTAATAACGGCAAAAAAAATTAAAAAAATAGCTAAATTACCTCTATTTTCAGTATTTTTTTGAATTTTACCCAATTTTGTCTAGTTCAAAAGCATCGTGAAGGCTTCTAACTGCTAATTCTGTGTAATCTGTTTGAATCAAAACGGATATTTTTATTTCTGAAGTTGATATAACCTGCATATTGATCTGCTTCTCAGAAAGCACCTCAAACATTAGTTTTGCAATGCCTGGCTGGGTTCTCATAGCTGTCCCTATAACTGAAATTTTAGCGATATTACTATCATAAACCAATTTTTCAAATGTCAATTCATCTTTTAGTCTTCTAAGGTCACTTACTGCTTTTTCAAGATCGATTCTCGCAAGAGAAAATGTAATATCCGTTCTTTGAAGATCGGCTGAGGCACTCTGAACAATCATATCAACATTGATATGCATTTCTGCGAGCACACCAAATATTTTAGCCGCAATACCAGGTTTATCAGGTAAACCAACTACTGTTATTTTAGCCTCCTCTGCTGAATAGGCAATGCCACTAACTTTCTGCTTCTCCATTTGCTTTTCCTCATTTTGAACTAATGTTCCAGGCGCGTCTATAAAACTAGAGCGAACTTGCAAATTAACCTGGTGTCTCATTGCCATTGCAACCGAGCGCGTTTGCAAAACCTTCGCACCAGCCGACGCCATCTCAAGCATTTCCTCAAAGGTTATGCTATTTAGCTTTCTTGCTTTTGGCATTATACGTGGGTCAGTTGTGTAAACGCCGTCCACATCTGTATAGATATCACATCTGTCTGCTTGGATTGCAGCCGCAAGAGCAACCGCAGATGTATCAGAGCCGCCCCGCCCCAAAGTAGATATCCTCCCGTCTGGCGCAATACCTTGAAAGCCTGCTACAACTGCTACCTGTCCTTGCTCTAGTCTTTTAATAATTTCATCTGCTTGGATTTCCTCTATTCGAGCAGCACCATGCACTTCATCTGTGCGCAATGGAATTTGCCAGCCAAGCCAAGAACGCGCATCAACTCCGATATTTTGCAAAGCTATTGATAAAAGCCCGACTGTCACTTGCTCCCCAGTTGAAACGATTGCATCATACTCTCTTGCATCATGCATTGGACCTACCTGTTTTGCCCATTCAATAAGTTGGTTTGTAGCACCAGCCATAGCGGACACCACGACAGCAACTTCGTCTCCCACCTCCACGCAAGACTTAACTCTTTGTGCAACATTTCGGATGCGATCAAGGTCACCAACCGATGTACCACCAAATTTTTGAACTATACGTGCCATTTTTTTCTATAACTTTAAGCTTCGTTCTATATACTGTAAACGGTTATTAATGAACTCCATTCAAACACACAAGTCAGAAATTGAAACTTGGGACACAACATGACATCTACCTCTACCGTCGACTTAGAAGATATACGGAGATTTGAAGAACTCTCACAAGATTGGTGGGACCCTAAAGGGCCTCTGAAATCTCTTCACCAATTTACCCCTATCCGAATTGAATATATAAAATCAGCGATTAAGCGTCATAGAAAAGGAAGTTGGAAGAGTGCAAAACCACTTTCCAATATTCAAATATTAGATATCGGATGTGGCGGCGGCCTGCTTGCTGAGCCAATGGCGCGGTTAGGCGGAATAGTATCAGCTATCGATGGATCGGCCTCCGCAGTTGAAACTGCTAGACAGCATGCTAAAACATCCAAGCTTGATATTACCTATGCTCCTACTACAGCAGAAGAACTTGCCCTTACGGATAGTCAGTTTGATGTAATTTACGCATCAGAGGTCATAGAACATGTATCTGATCGTGCATTATTTTTTAATTCCATTCGACGCCTTATAGCGCCAAATGGCGTTGTGATATTCACCACTATTAATAGAACATTAGCTTCACTGGCACTCGCTAAATTTGCAGCCGAATATGTTCTAAAAATTGTTCCAAAGGACACACATGATTTTGATAAATTTGTAAAGCCATCTGAGCTACAAAATGAAGCTCTCAAAGAAGGTATTATTATAGATGATGTTACAGGATTTAAACCGCTTCCAGATGGCAGATTTAAATTTTCATCTTTTACCGCAATTAATTATGGAGCTTCCGGATCTCTGGTTAGAGAGTCCATTACTAATTGAAAACTAATTATCCTTCGGTAATAAAGGTATTTCAGCAAACTCAACACCTTCATCTGCTAAATGCTCTCCTTCTTCTGGGGTGCAGGTGCCGTAAATTATATCCTGTTTTTTCTCCCCATAATGAATTTTCAGCGCTTCTTCAGCAAATTTATCCTCAACATTGCGTCCGTGAGCTTCTATATAACGACGAATCTGTCGCACCATTGTCACAACTTGCTCGGGACTTATTTGCTGCTTTGATTGCTCTTTTATCTGCTTATCTGCAGGCAAAGATATGTTTGAATTATGCTCCATAGACGACGCTCCATCCACTGGAGAGACATCTGATTTCGACACACCATCAGGAACAAGTAATTGGTTTCTATGCTTGCCTGCACTTAGGTTTGGCGTCATAAGAGCCCGCTTTATCTTGTTGTTGCCGCATTCAGGACAGGCAATCAAATCATGCTCACATTGTTTCTCAAAGCTTTCTGAGTCACTAAACCAACCTTCGAATGAGTGATGAAATTCACAAATTAGACTATATTTAATCATTTAGATTTCGCTGTTTCTCTAAGAGCTATCATTTTAATTATTCTCAATTAAATTTAATCGTTAAATCTGGCCTTTAGATTTGACCGTGACAATGTTTGAATTTCTTACCAGACCCGCAAGGACACGGAGCGTTCCTTGGAACCTTGTCACTTTTAGCCTGCGTTTTAGCTGCTTTACTTACTTCCTTAGCTTCCTTTTTTTCTAGAACCTCGTCTTGGTTACTAGTATGTTGCTGAGGCCTTAAATTAACATGTGCAAGGGCCATTGTCACTGTCTGTCGCATTTTATCAAGCATTCCTTCAAACATCTGGAACGCTTCCCTCTTATATTCGTTAAGCGGGTCTTTTTGCGCGTAGGCTCTAAGATTTATGCCCTGCCGTAAGTGATCTAAGCTAAGCAAATGCTCCTTCCACTGCTGGTCAAGAATCTGTAATACAACAGATTTTTCAATATTACGCATTGTATCTGGGCCAAAGATTGTTGCTTTGCTTGCCATGTGGCGGTCGCAAGCTGATCTTAGCCTGTCTATTATTTCACCGTCAGTCACACCATCTTCTTTTACCCAATCAGCACCTGGAACTTCAATTCCAAGGTGAGACATTGAAAGTGATGTTAATAAGTCAGCATCCCACATGTCAGGAAAGCTACCTTCTGGAATCGACTCGCTAACTACCCAATATATTGTCTCTTCACGCATGCCTAGTATCGTATCATTCACATTTTCTGATTGCATGATGTCTTTGCGCTGGCTAAATACCACCTGACGTTGATCGTTCATAACATCGTCATATTTAAGCAGTTGCTTTCTAATTTCGAAATTATGAGATTCGACTTTAGACTGTGCTTTCTCAACTGCTTTATTAATCCAGTTATGGGCAATAGATTCGCCTTCTTCCAAGCCAAGTTTTTGCAACATGCCGTCTAGCTTTTCAGAACCAAAAATCCGCATCAAATCATCTTCAAGAGATAAAAAAAACTTAGACGATCCTGCATCGCCTTGTCTGCCTGTTCTGCCTCTAAGTTGATTATCTATGCGTCTTGATTCATGTCGCTCTGTTCCGAGCACAAACAAACCGCCTGCAGCCAATGCCTTTTGCTTTCCCTCTTCTATTTCAGCTGCAATCTTTTCTGCCGCCTTAGAGTCAGATATAATGTCATTTTCTCTCAACTTCATTTCAAGATTACCGCCAAGCTGTATATCTGTTCCACGGCCAGCCATATTTGTAGCTATTGTCACAGCGCCTGGAATACCAGCATCAGCAATAATTTTTGCTTCTTCTTGATGAAATCTTGCATTCAGAACATTATGAGGAATTTTTTGGCTTTTAAGTGATTCTGATAATGCTTCTGATTTTTCAATGCTGACGGTTCCTACCAAGATAGGTTGACCTTTTTCACTACATCCCCGAATAAGCTCAATTATAGCTGTGTCGCGCTCTACTCCAGTTCGATAAATGGCATCATCGTCATCTTTGCGCAAAACAGGTTTGTTGGTTGGTATCGAGACAACTTCAAGCGAATATATTTCAGAAAATTCGCCCGCCTCTGTTACGGCTGTCCCCGTCATGCCGGATAATTTTTCGTATAGCCGAAAATAATTTTGATAAGTAACAGAAGCTAGTGTCTGATTTTCAGGCTTGATAGGGAGTTTTTCCTTTGCCTCAAGCGCTTGATGCAATCCATCGGAAAAGCGCCTTCCTTGCATAGCTCTGCCAGTAAATTCGTCGATTATTAGAAGCTCATCGTTTTTAACCATGTAATGCTTATCTTTTGTAAACATTTTATGGGCTCTTAGAGCCTGTGAGATATGATGTAACAAGTTGACATTAGCCGAGTCGTATAATGTGCCTAATTGCATCAGACCTGCTTCCATCAGCAATGTTTCTGCATGTTCAACGCCAATTTCTGTCAGGGTTGCCGAACGCGCTTTCTCATCGCTTTCATAATCGTCTGTATTAAAGTCAGAAATTAACTCATTAACCTGCTGATATAGTTCAACGGAGGTCTCTGAGGGTCCTGAAATTATGAGCGGTGTTCTAGCCTCGTCAATCAGAATTGAATCAACTTCATCTACAATAGCAAAATGATGCTCGCGTTGAACCATTTCTGCCAATGCGAATTTAAGATTGTCTCTTAAATAATCAAAACCATATTCGTTATTCGTTCCATAGGTGATGTCACATTGGTAAGCAGCTTTGCGGTCATCATCACTCATTTGGCTTACTATACATCCCACTGTTAGACCAAGATAGGTATAAATCTCACCCATCCAGCGAGAATCACGAGACGCCAGATAATCATTAACGGTAACGACATGAACCCCTTTTCCAGATAGTGCGTTCAGATAAGCAGCTAATGTGGCAACCAGCGTTTTACCCTCGCCTGTTCTCATCTCGGCGATACGTCCTTGATGCAATGTAATGCCACCCATGAGTTGAACATCAAAATGTCGCTGACCAAGCGTTCTCTTTGCTGCCTCACGCACCAATGCAAACGCTTCGGGCAAAAGTGCATCTAAATCTTCGCCAGAAATTGCGCGTTCGCGCAATGCTTTGGATAATTCAACTAAACCTTCTTTATCAAGCGTTTCAATTTTCGGTTCAAGTGAATTTATCTGGTCAACAAGCGGCTGAAACTTTTTAATCACTCTCTCGTTTGAGTCGCCAAATATGGATTTTGCGATTGAAGTAAACATTACTGAATTTTCCGTTCCTACCTTAAGTGATAGCGCATTTTTACCGGCAGATAATCGTTTTTTAGTATATTTGCATCTCGTCTTGATTAACCAGAAATGGGGCCGCAGGCAAGGAAATTCAAGATTCAACAGAAACTTGTTTATCAGATGAAATGGCAAGATAAACCAAATAAAAATTCTGAAAAATTTTATGGCTAAAATTACTTTTTATCCGCTTATTACAATTTTTTTTTATCCTGTTTAGCTGCTTGCCAATATTTGTATAAAAATCTTTGTGAGGATTTGTTGCTGATAAGGTATTTTTTATGCTACCTGTTCTTCCTATTTTACTAAATTTTTAAATAAAGCAACACAGCAAGCAGGTAATCGCAATGAGACAGGTTCATATCAAACTAAATTCTAAGCCTATTCTGAGGATTATATTAACCTTGTTCATTGGACTAAATGCGATGATGTTATCAAAGCACTCGCTTGCCCAAACAAGTGAAGAAATTGTGGTTGCTACTGTTAATGGCTCAGAAGTTCAACTCAAAGAAATTTTGGACTTAATTGAACAGCTTCCCGCAGAATATCAAAATCAACCACTAACAAGTTATTTCGATCAAATGGTAGACGAGGCTATCAACACTAAACTGGCAGCGAAAGCAGGAGAAAAAAGTGCGCTATCTGACGACCCTAAGGTAATCGAAGCTATGCGGTTGGCAGCCCAAAAAGTACTTGCGGAGAAATGGCTCCGCACTGAGCTTGCAGTTTCAGTAACAGAAGACGCCATCAAAAAGGCGTATGATGCATATGTTGCAGATACTGCATCTCGTGAAGAGGTTAAAGCATCTCATATTCTACTAGCAGATGAGAAAACGGCAATTGGCGCAATTCAGAAACTTAAAGATGGCGCTGATTTTGCTGAGCTTGCTCGTGAAATCTCAACAGGCCCTTCTGGCCCAAATGGAGGAGATCTAGGTTATTTTGGACGGGGGGCGATGGTCCCGGCATTCGAACAAGCGGCTTTTGGTTTGGAGATAGCCACCTTTACATCCTCACCCGTGCAGTCACAGTTTGGCTGGCATGTTATAAAACTGTTCGACAAGCGTATTGCCAAGGCTCCATCACAAGAGGAAATGTCACAGCAATTAATACAAAACATCACCAAACTTTCTTTTGCCAGAATAATCGAAACACTGCGTGCTGATGCAGAAATAGAGAAAATTTCACTCTCGGAAATTCAAGCAGAATGGCAGGAAAGACAGGAGAGTTCAGAATAATAGATGATCTAGAATGACTATAAAAAATATATCACCACTAGCACCAGGTACGTTTCCAGAAATACCCAAAATTGCTGGAGTTTGGATGGCGACATCTGCTACCGGAATGAAGTATAAAGATAGGGATGATTTACTCTTAATGGTATTTAGTCCTGAAACAAATATTGCTGGCCTATTCACCAAATCAGCAACAGCCGCGGTGAGCGTGCATCTAACAAAAAAAGTGATTGAGAATAATCAAGGCAGGTGCCTTTTGGTAAATGCTGGAAATGCAAACGCATTTACTGGATCAAAGGGTGACGCATCAGCACAATCAGTACTCTCGATGCTCTCCACAATATCTGGCCTACCTCTTAATACTATAATGATGGCTTCCACTGGTGTAATTGGCGAGCCTCTTGATGCTGAACTTATCTGTGCTAAACTTGAAACTCTTTGGAAATCAAAAGGTACCGCAAATTGGTACCAAGCGGCATCAGCTATTAAAACCACTGATACATTTGAAAAAGCAAGTATCCAGATTATTGAATATGGCGACAAAACAGTGCATATCGCTGCGATCGCGAAAGGCTCTGGAATGATAGCTCCAGATATGGCAACCATGCTTGGCTTTATTGTAACAGACGCAAAAATTGAAAAGTCGCTACTTCAAAAAATGCTCTTTGAGACAAACAAAAGGAGTTTTAACGCCATTACAGTTGATAGTGATACATCGACAAGTGATATGGTTCTTCTTGCAGCAACTGGCGCTAGCAAAGTCACAATTCAATCAAATAGTGAAAATGCAGATAAATTCAAATTAGCGTTACAACAGGTTATGAGGGATTTAGCTCATCAAATAGTAAAAGACGGGGAAGGCGCCTCGAAGTTTATTACGGTAAATGTTTCAGGAGCCATTAACGACGGGTCTGCTCATATAATCGCCAAATCAATTGCAAACTCCCCTTTGGTCAAAACTGCGATAGCAGGCGAAGATGCAAATTGGGGACGCATCGTAATGGCAGTTGGAAAGGCAGGACAGCCGGCACTAAGAGATAAATTGACCATTCGGATTGGCGGTGTATTAGTTGCCGAAAATGGCCAGAAGTCCGATAATTATGCAGATTCTATGATTGATAGCCACATGAAATCCACAGATATTCTGATCGAAGTTGACTTACAGATGCGGGATGGTGTTGCAACAGTTTGGACATGCGATCTAACCCATGGATATATAACGATTAATACCGATTATCGAAGCTGAATATGTAGCCAATAACAAAAACAGAAATATTTTAAATAAATGAAACTCGTAGTTGCTTGTTCCTTAATAGATACTGATGGCCGGATTTTACTTACAAAACGACCTGATATTGCGCAAATGGGTGGATTGTGGGAGTTTCCAGGAGGCAAGATTGAAGCAGATGAAACACCTGAAACGGCGCTTGTGCGCGAACTCAAAGAAGAGCTGGGCATTGATACCCAGGAAAGCTGCCTTGCCCCAATAAGTTTCAGTTCCCATCAATATCCTGAGTTTCAAATTTTGCTATTGCTTTATATATGCAGAAAATGGAAAGGAAGCCCACGCCCCTTATCAGCGTCTGAACTCCAATGGGTATTTGCAAATGACTTGAGAGAATACGCAATGCCGGAAGCGAACAAAGAATTTATAAGCCACCTTCAAGATTTACTTTAGAACTGCTCTTGATGCATAGCAATTTAGTTTTTATGTTTGGGATCTGATTCTACAAAATCTGCTAATTGGTTTTTTGCGCTCCCCGGTCGTAATGGTTTTTGTTGACTCTCATCAGGCACCCAGCCAGTAAGTGTAACAAGCTCAAAAGTTGCAATTATTCTGCCATCTTTTGCTGCAAACTCTTGCTCATATATTTCTTTAGCCCTTTGAAACAATTTAGCACAGGTAAACCTTCGGCTACGTGAATTAAGAGCATTTACCTCCCCCATTTTTTTTAAATCTAACATTAATTCATAAATTGAGGAATATGTAACTTCGATTAAGTCAGAATCACAGACAGGAAGTGCAAAACCCGCTCGTTGAAGTAATCCGCCTGCTGCATTTACGTCCACCATCGGGATACATCGTGCGTGGGCGCCGTTGCTTAGTTCTGTTTCCGCATGTGTTAGGCAGGCACGCAACTCTTGAAGAGTCCTGCCTCCAAAAAAATTAGCTAATAATAGACCATCAGGTTTTAAATAATTATGACACTGAATCAGCATTCCTGGAAGGTCATTTACCCACTGAAAAAACTGAGAGGATAAAATTAAGTCACAGGGTATGATTTTTCTAGGAAGTTGCATATCAGGGCTATGTATATAGGTTGCTGAAGGGTGTGCAAAAGCACTCATCTTTTTTGAAATATCCGTCTGAAAAAGGGTATAATTATCTTCATGTTTAGCAGGTGACATAGCAAGCAATTGATTAGACAGTTGTCCCCTAAAACTACCTAAATCCAATATAGAGGAAAAATCCCGATTTACGTCATATAACCTATCAAGCAATCGGGTAATAGAAGCTTGACGTAAAAACATGGCATCCTCGGGCTGGGTGAGAGCGCGATCACGAACTTGCTTCAGCATTTTATAGTCAAAAGGTGAAGGCATTTAAAACTCTGTGTTTTAGGTAACAGTTAATTATTTATTTATCTTTTTTAGCTCAAATAGAATTATGTAGAAAGATTTAAACAAACTTACTGATAAAAGCAGTAAAAATAATTTTATATCGGCTACACCTGTTCTCAATTAGCTAAGGAAGTCGCCAACACTCATTGTCAGCAGACTCTTCAGAATGGTTTTCTCTGCTCTGCATGCCGTGCTTGATAATCATATTTATGATGAGGGAATATTCGCTGATTGCCATCCGAAACTGAGGCCTATGCCAGAACCTGCCTGCCGTAAATATGCGCTGTGTATTAAATCAACAAACCATCGCTGGCTGCCATGAGGCTTGATTGTCAAGCCCCGAAATAATTACCCTAATCATTGCAGCTTATGGTTATAATTTTATATATATTTCCTTATTTTAAAATATGAATATACCGAATGGTTTGAGTCAACGACTATTTTATCAACTTTTTTATCACATTCTTGTAATCAACTCCGCAATTCTAATACATTAGTAATTCCTATTCCTATGAATTATGCTAGCTATCGCGAACGAATGTTTAATCAATCTTCTGGGATTGCATACAGTTTATGTGGGGCAAATAAATGTACCCATCCATACCTGTAATCTTTACTAAAGCGAAACGTAAGCACAGAGTAGCTGGACCAATTCGTCGCTCGCGGCATACAAAAACACTAAAACGCATATTTACAATCAACCGTAAAAGCAGAATCTTCTGATTTGAAAGCCTAGTTTACTTATTGACGAAGTTATAACCACTGGGTGAACCATATCTGAAGTAGCAGAAAACTACTGAAAGCAGTGCCTAAAGCGCATGCGCACAATACTTTGCGAGCGCACGCTAATAAATAATTTACAGCTCTTTTTTTTATTTTATCTATTGATGGTTCATCCCAATAACCCCTTATTGGTATTTCCCAATAGCTCTATTATATGATAATAGAAACGAAATTGGGTATGGAATTAGAAGATGGTCATGCATAATTCAGTTGAGATTTATACGGCAGATTTTTGTGGTTACTGCCATCGCGCGATACAATTGCTTAAAAGCCGTAATATAAAATATACACAATATGATGTAACCTATGATAGGGCCAGCAGACAGGGTATGACAAAGCGAGCGTCTGGAAGTACTTCTGTGCCACAAATTTTTATAAATGACACCCATATCGGGGGTTCAGATGAATTGGTTGAGATAGCATTAAATGGCAGGCTGGATGAGCTTCTTGCTAGCTAAGGAATAAATCATGCGTGTTGCAGCAGCACAATATTGTGCATCCAACGATGTTTTAGAAAACCAAGATACCATTGCTAGGCTTATATCACTGGCAAGTTCTCAGAGCGTATCTTTGATGTGTTTTCCAGAATGCGCAAATCTGATAGCCAAAAATAAGTTAGAGCTGCAAGAAAAGGCTGAGCCAGCTGATAATTCAGATACAATTAAAAGAATAAAAACGCTTGCATGTAAATATAAAATTATAATATCTGTTGGGTCGTTATTACTGCGACAAGCACGTTCTAAAAAAATTTTAAATCGCAGTTTTTTGGTGGATAATGATGGAAAATGCCTTGCCATCTATGATAAGATCCACATGTTTGATGCAAATGTCGGAGATGGAAAGATTTATCGGGAATCCGAAGATTTTCATGTCGGAGATAAAGTTATCACCAGCAAAACATCGTTAGCTCATATTGGCCTGTCGATATGCTATGATCTAAGATTTCCTCAAATGTATCGCAAAATGGCGCAGGCAGGCGCTGAAATTATTGTAACACCAGCCGCCTTTACAGCAAAAACTGGGAAAGCGCACTGGCACGTTTTACAACGTGCGAGGGCAATTGAAACAGGTAGTTTTATAATTGCTGCTGCTCAATCGGGCACCCACGCTGATGGACGTCAAACTTACGGTCATTCCCTAATTGTAAATCCGTGGGGAGAGATTATTGCAGAAGCACCAACACCCCAATCCCAATTAGTTATAGCAGATATAGAATTGAACGAAGTGTGTATAGCACGAAACGCTATAAGTGCATGGAAATCTGATTAGCCCGCTTTATTCGTTTAACTATTTTTCGGTATATTAATCACTACTGCTTGTCTTATTCGCAAGAGGATGATTTGTGGTAACCAAACCACGTAGACGTTCTGGACGTGTTTTGGTATATATTTGTGTAGTTGAAATGTCAGCATGACCTAACATCATTTGCAAACTTCGTAAATCGGCGCCGCGATTAAGCATATGAGTGGCAAATGAGTGACGAAGTTTATGAGGACTAACGCGTGCTGCGTCAATTTGGGCACTCGTCGCAAGCCTCTTTAATAAGTTAGAGAATTTCTGGCGTGTTATCTTTGGCTCATCTGGCAAGGCTATTAGCTGCTCATGATGCGCATCAGGTCCAGCGGCATCCCTTTTCTCCAACCAGGTTTGTGTTTTAGAGATAGCAATATCCGTAAGTGGTGCCATTCGCTCTCGCCCACCTTTTCCGCGCACAATTATTAGGTTTCTGCCAGATACAATGTCACCTCTTTGCAGGAGCAATAATTCTGAAATGCGCAAACCGGCACCGTAGAGGATTTCCATCCCTGCTGACATGCGAAGATTATCTGGTTCAGGGAGCTTTTCTGTTGCATCTAGAAGCGCATTTATTTCCAGCTCAGACAAGCTTGCTGGTATAGATTGAGGAAGCTTTGGATTATCAAGCCAAATAGTGGGATTATCCTGCCTATATCCGTCAGATATCAGCCACTTCATCATATGTCTTAGGGCACTAATTCTTCTGGCAACTGTTCTTGCCGCTTGCCCTCGCAACTGCCAGATAGATAAGCAAGAAAGCAATTCACGCTCATTTGCAGAAGATAAAAAAATTTTGAATGTGGTTTGAATATAGGTATCTGCAAGAATTAGGTCACTTTCGTATGCTGATAATGTATTCTTGGATGCGCCAGTTTCAGCTGCCAAACTCTGCAAGAATAAACTAATTTTTGGGTCTCTTTTATTTTCGGACATACTCTTATCCTCAGAAACAGTAATCTGTTTGAGATGAATTGCGTACTAATGCTCTTTTTTTTTAATAGAGCAGGCAAAGACATCTAGCAGGTTGGTTTCTCTAAAAACTAAATCTCTTCTTACCAATATTTTTCAATCAAATTCGCAGTTAATATTTCTTTAATTAGGTCATCAACAGAATCGTGAAAGCCAATTTCCTTCAATGATTGTGCCACCAATGCCAAATCATTCGCTGAAATATGGGTGAGTTTGTATTTTTCAAACAAAGCAGAAATGATTAGTATCGTCTCTGCGGTGCGTTGACCTTGAGAAGCTTCAATCAGCGCGTTTCTGAGCACTGGCTCTAATTCGAGAGTTTCAGAAGCGTTTAGCTTTTCAACATTTAATGATGCAAGTTCCATCCAGCTAAGCGGTATTTGTATCATGCTTGCCTGCTCAAAGATAGGAAGCAGGTGTAATAAATCAAATTCCTTAAGCAGATCTATAGATGGTTTTTCAGCAGTATTAGCATTGATAAGAAGAAATAATTTCTCCATCTCCTCAGATGAGGTGATACTATCTTGGATAGGGGTGTCTGTAAGCTCATGTAGCAACACCATTTTTTCAAGTTGAGGCTTTAATTCAGGGGCAATTAAAGGTAACCCCTCTGCTGTAAGACGTGTTCTTGCTAAATCTGCATAAAATGGAAGCAGTGCTGGACCGTTGCCGAATTTAACTTCTTCTTTGAAAGCGGAAAGGAAAAGAAGGTCATAGTCCTGCTGAACCTCCGCTTGAAACATGCTCCCTGCAAGGGCTGCATAAATTTCTGCACTCGCTATAAGCCTCAACTCGCCATTAGTGTTTTGTAATATGCTAAAAGCCGTTTCCATAGGACGCTCTGAATCATATAAGCTTCGTATAAGTGCCGATGCTTTGATTGCTGATTCGCTCTGTTGTAAAATCTGCTTCATCGCGAATGCAAGCCTTGCTTCTCGGGTAGTATTTTTAATTAGATTGCTAGCCTGCATCATTGAGGATGGTAGTTCTGAGACCTGATGCCATTCAATAGGTGAATCTGCTAAATCCATTAAGCTTAAATGAAGCGGAGTAAGAGATGACTGGCTCAATCCAACGTTATTAGATTGTGAAGTATAAAAATTTTCAAGTAATGCGAAAAATAACGGATCTTCCTCACCGCTTGTGCTCATTAACTCAGCCAGAAAAAGCGCATCTTCGTAAGCACCATCAATAATCTTGCAAACTATCTGAACTTTTAACCAGAATGCATCAAAATCTTGTGATACTTTCTTATCGGCTTTTGCACAAGTAACCCCATCATTATATGAGAGCAAATCATATGCTCCTAACCAGCGTTGCCAATCATCCCATCGATGGTCCTCCTCTGGCAGTTTGCGAATAAGGTCAGCCAAGGCATCCGAATGACCTGCTCTTGCGAGCCACTCAATTCTATCAACTACCAATGAATGAGAAAGCACGCTATTGCCTGCCACCCCACTAGGAGGAGCAGATTTTCTGATAATTGCAGAATAAACGAGAGCGTTTATGGTTTTAGAGGCTCCGTAAGGCTCGCTCATTTGATACAAATAATGAAGATGGTGGGGCTTTGAGCCACTCCATAATAACGTACTAAACGGCGTTTCGCGCAGTTGCCAATCAGCAATACCTGTTGTAACCAGACCTATGCCAGATAAATTTCGCAATCCAACACTCACCGCGGGTGCAGCATAATCAGAATTTTTTAGTGTTTGCTCTTCAGGTAAAATTGCTGAGACCGCTTCTTGCGATGCATTATTAGACTTTTCATTTATTTGCCTATTTAGCTGTGCTTCTTCGGCAGGAAATAGCTCACTAATTAGCTTATCCAAATCAGATGTATTGTCGGCAAAAGGGCCATCGGTAGTCTGAGACAATTCTGAAATCTCAGATTGAGTTTCATCAGCATCATTCTGCGTTTTAAGGCTGCCATTCTCAATGGGAATGTTATTTTCAGTCTTGACTATTAAATCAGCGTCATCAATCTTTGGCATATCTATCTGACTATCAGAATCTTCAGGAATGGTCGCTGTTAAGTCGAATAAATTCAACTCTAGCTGACTACCTTCTTCTGAAACAAAAGAGGGTACATCTGCGGTAAGCTGGGATTGTGTCTCAGGGAAAAGAGGTTGCTCAATAATCTGAGATTGGATTTGAGATGGTACGCTATTTCCGTTTTGAGCAGTATTACTATTATATATAATATCTTGCGAACGCCCTGAATGCGGCACAACGGTCACTAAAACACCAATAATAAAAACTCTTTTCAACACCAATATCTTAATCCCTGAATTTATTATCATCAATTACCTGAGACACAGCTTTAGATGGAGCAGGTATATTCCAATTAGATAAGAATATTCCTCCAAAAATCGTGCTAATTGCTATCAGAATAATCACCGTGAGAAACTTCTTCATTTCTAGCCTCATGCTCTTTTCTGTCTTTGGTATAAACTACCACCGCATAAACTAAAATCCAATCGTATCTATGCTTTAGCTCCAACAATCTCGCAATAATCAATGATTATGGCGTTAATACGGCATTTAAGCTGGTTTTATTATTCATTAACTTTGTGTTATTATACGCAGTTCTTGTTTGCCGAACAGTTATTAGCTCGTTAGAAAGTAAACTATGAAACAAAACCAAAATTACCTTCTGTCACATTCAGTCGCCCTAATTGGTTTAATGGGCGCCGGCAAATCCACGTTAGGCAGATATTTTGCAAGATCGCTATCTATAGATTTTAAAGATAGCGATGATGAGATTGTGAAACGTGCTGGTATCTCTATTCCAGATATTTTTGAGCTTAGCGGAGAAGAAAAATTTCGTGATATAGAGCAACGTGTAATAGAAGATATTCTTCAAGGCTCACCTGTAATATTATCTACCGGAGGCGGTGCGTTCATTGTACCCAAAACAAGGAATATACTGAGCAATAAATCGGTTACAATATGGCTGCGGGCGGAACCAGAAACATTATTATCCAGAATGGATAACCTTCATAACCGACCTTTGCTTGCAAAAGGAGATCCTCTCTTAACCCTAACTAACTTATCTAATGAGCGAAAACGCTATTATGAACAAGCGGATGTGATTATTGATACTGATAACCTTCCTGCTGCACATGCGTTAAGAGAACTTGTATCTGCACTAAAGGATAGAAATGTTTTGAAATTAGAAAAATCTGTTCAAAAGGAATTATAATGAGCCAAGTTGAAAAAATTATAGTTGAACTTGAAGAAAGGTCTTATCCAATTTTTATTGGCCCTGGTCTACTGAAGGCGGCTAATACATATCTTGCTGATTATATTTCAAATAGGCACGTAATTATTGTCAGCGATACAACAATCGGCCCCATATATCAGGGGTCTATTACAAAAATAATTACACCTTTATGCAGTAGATTAGATAACCTTCGTGTTCCAGCCGGCGAAGCATCAAAATCATTATCTACTTATAATACACTTTGCGAAGAAATACTGAATATAGGAATTGACCGCAAAACGGTTCTAATCGCACTAGGTGGCGGTGTCATAGGTGATTTGGTTGGTTTTGTAGCAGCAAGTCTATTGAGAGGTATCGATTTAATCCAGATACCAACAAGCCTTTTAGCACAAGTAGATAGTTCAGTTGGCGGAAAAACAGGTATAAATGCGACAGCTGGCAAAAACTTAATTGGAGCATTTTGTCAACCAAAGCTGGTTGTAGCAGATACAAGTCTATTATCAACGCTGCCCAAAAGAGAGCTGCTGGCTGGTTATGCTGAAATAGTAAAATATGGTCTTCTCGGAGATGCCGATTTTTTTTCTTGGCTAGAGGAAAACTCGTCTAATGTTTTATCTTTAAAGCAGGATGAGATTGTTTTTGCAGTCAGGCGTTCTTGTGAGATGAAGGCTGATATTGTTGCAAAAGATGAGACGGAAACAGGTATGCGAGCCCTGTTAAATCTTGGTCATACGTTTGCACATGCGTTTGAAGCTGTTGCACAATATAATGGTGATTTATTGCATGGCGAGGCGGTGGCAGCTGGACTTGGACTTGCCTTCGACTTTTCAGTAGCAAAACAGATATGCAGGCCAGAGGATGCTTTGCGTGTTCGTGCGCACCTTAAGGAAATTGGATTGCCAGATGGTTATAGCGCGCTACCTGCTGGCAAAGCTGCTGTCTCCACCTTGATACAGCATATGAAAAAAGATAAAAAAGCCATCTCTGGAAATTTAACTTTTATTCTAACACATAAAATTGGTGAGGCCTGTATTATGCCAAATATTTCTGAGAACGAATTAACCACATTTTTTATGGCTAAAGGGGTCAATCATGTTTGAACATTGGGCTTTGCTTGTTTCAATATTATTTCTAATATTAGCATCAGGTTTTTTTTCTAGCTCAGAAACAGGGCTGACTGCTGCTTCCGAAGCTAAAATGCGGCAACTTGCTAATAATGGAAACAGAAACGCTTTGTTGGTAGAAAAATTGAAAAATGACAAGGATTCTCTCATAAGTGCAATCTTAATAGGAAATAACGCTGTCAATGTC
>MDTB01083308.1_pt1 | contig 22732 bp, 18 predicted proteins | sample 811161 | NCBI WGS metagenome assembly MDTB01 (sample SAMN05326650, study PRJNA326480) | marine metagenome | isolation source: seawater | place: Mediterranean Sea | collected 2009 | reverse complement strand
CTTAGGGCATGTATTCCCGTAATTGCCTCTATCCTTCTTATACCAGAAGAAACTGACCCTTCTGACAAAATTTTAAACAACCCTATCTCTCCTGTTGCATTAACATGGGTGCCGCCACATAACTCTTTTGATGTGTCAAACTGAATCATACGCACAACATCATCATATTTTTCGCCAAAAAGCATCATTGCCCCCAATTCCTCAGCTTTACTAAGAGGTAAATTAGAATGTTCTTGTAATAAAATGTTTGCTAAGATCTTAGAATTTACATCTGTTTCAATGTCTTTTAATAACAACTTATCAATTTTTGCAAAATGCGTAAAATCAAAACGGAGATATGAATGATGAACTAATGAGCCTTTCTGCTCTACATGATCTCCTAAAAAATCTCTTAAACTTTGGTGCAAAAGATGTGTTGCACTATGATTTCTTGAAGCAGATTTTCTGTGCTCTGCATTAACTTTAGCCATAAAACTTGCATTTAAATCTTTTGGCAAAGTATCTGTAAAATGTACAATCAGATTATGCTCTTTTTTAACATCAACTATATTAATGGTTTCATTAGAATTTTCAATACAACCAGTATCACCAACTTGCCCCCCTCCTTCTGGGTAAAATGGTGTAAGATTAAAAACTAACTGATACTGTTTCTTATCCTTATAGTTAACCTCCCTGTATCTAGTAATATTTACCTCTACATTTATATCTTCATAACCAACAAATTCCTCTTTATCATCCTCAAGTAAAACTATCCAATCTCCTTTATCTACCCTACCGGCTTTTTTTGACCTATCTTTCTGCTCTTGCATAGCAACATCAAATTCTGCCCTATTAAAACTTAAATTCTTTTCACTAAAGATGAGAGCTGTTAAATCTACTGGAAATCCGTATGTGTCATAAAGCTCAAAAACCTGTTTACCTGTAATCTCTTTCTTAACATTATTTGTAATTTCTTCAATTCTTTTAAGCCCATCCTCCAAAGTTTTTAAAAATGAATTCTCTTCCTCTTTTACTACGCGCCCGATCAAGACCTTTTGAGTTATTAATTCAGGAAAATGCTCTCCCATTTGATCTGAAAGTATATCCACTAGCTCATACATAAATGGATGCTTTATATTTAAAAATGTATAAGCATATCTTATAGCTCTTCTTAAAATTCTTCTAACAACATATCCTGCTTTTACATTTGATGGCAACTGTCCGTCAGCTATTGTGAATGAGATTGCTCTAATATGATCTGAAACAACCCTCATCGCAATATCTTGTCTCTCATCCTCTCCATATTTCAAATTAGCTTTTACAGAAATAGCCTTAATAATGGGCTGAAAAATATCCGTATCATAATTAGATTGTAATCCCTGCACAATCATTGCTAAACGCTCAAAACCCATGCCTGTATCAACATGGTTTTTGGGCAGCGGCATAAGTACTCCATTTGAGGATCTATTATATTGCATGAAAACTAAATTCCAGATCTCAATTACCTGTGAGTGTCCATTATTAACTAATTCTCCACCTTTAATCTTGGATCTTTCTGAGTCTTTCCTATTATCAAAATGGATCTCAGAACAAGGGCCACAAGGACCTATATCTCCCATCTCCCAGAAATTATCCTTCTTATCTCCATTCAAGATTCTATCCTCTGGCAAATATTTCTTCCAAAAATTAAATGTCTCCTGATCTTTATCTAAGCCATCTTGCATGGAACCCTGAAATACAGTAACATATAATCTGTCCACATCTAGACGACATACATCAACTAAAAATTCCCAAGCACAATCTATTGCATGTTCTTTAAAATAATCTCCAAAACTCCAAGAGCCTAACATCTCAAACATTGTATGATGATAAGTATCATGACCCACTTCTTCCAAATCATTGTGCTTACCTGAAACTCGCAAACATTTTTGCGAATTTACTATCCTGATGTCTTTTGGGTTAGTCTCACCTAAAAAGATGTCTTTATACTGATTCATTCCAGCATTTGTAAACATTAATGTAGGATCGTTCTTAATGACAATTGGTGCTGAAGCAGCAACTTTATGGTTTTTTGATTTAAAGAAATCTAAATACAATTTTCTAAGTGTATTGGCTTGCATATCCTGTTTTTTTGTTGCACTTTACAATAAGCTATTAGAAATCAACCATTTTAACAGCTTATCTAATGCAAAATAAGTAAATTTGCACAAATATTTTAATATGGCGAAAGTAAAATATTATTACGACACTAAAACATTAAGCTACAAGCGAATTCAATTAAGCAAACTAAATAAAGCAAAGAATTCACTATATTTTCTTTTAGGAAGCGCTTTCGTAGGATTAATAATGTCAATATCTTTCTTTCAATTTTTTGATAGCCCAAAAGAAAAAATGCTAAATAGAGAAATTAAGCAACTAATTTCTCAATATGAAATTACACAAGAAAAATTACAACAAGTAGAAATAGTTCTTGATGACATACAGCAAAGAGATGACAATATCTATAGAGTAATTTTTGAAGCTGATCCAATCCCTAAAACTATCAGAAAAGCAGGATATGGTGGTGTAAATAGATATCAAAATTTAACAGGATATAAAAACTCAGACCTTATTATCTCTACTTCTAAAAAAATAGATCAAATTACCAAGCAGCTGTATATCCAATCAAAATCATTTGATGACATAATTACATTAGCAAAAAATAAAGAAAAAATGCTGGCAGCAATACCAGCAATACAACCTGTTTCAAATAAAGATCTAAGTCGCATGGCAAGTGGTTATGGATATAGAATACATCCTATCTATAAAACTAATAAATTCCATGCAGGAATGGACTTTTCTGCAAAAACAGGAACTCCAATTTATTCGACAGGAGATGGAACTGTTTTTAAAGTTAGAAAAAGTAAAAGAGGATATGGTAATCATGTAGTAATTAATCATGGTTTTGGTTATAAAACGTTATATGCACATATGTCTAAATACAGCGTAAAAAAAGGCCAAAAAATAAAAAGAGGTGATATTATTGGCTATGTTGGAAATACAGGTACATCTGTTGCTCCTCATCTACATTATGAAGTACATAAAGATGGTAAAAAAATTAACCCTGTCAATTTTTATTATAATGACCTTACTCCCGGTCAATATGAAAAGATGTTGGAAATATGCTCTCAAAATAATCAATCATTTGACTAATGGAGATGAATATTAATTCAGACAACAAATTATTTTACAAGATTAGTGAAGTAGCAAAAATGTTTGACGTGAATATATCTGCTATTCGCTTCTGGGAAAAACAGTTTGACATTTTAAAGCCTAAAAGAAATAAAAAAGGAAATCGACTATTTACCAAAAATGATATAAAAAACATGCAGATTATTCATCATCTACTAAAAGAAAGAGGATTTACTGTTGAGGGAGCAAAAAAAAAATTGAAAGACAATAAAACAGATACTATAAATAATATTGAGATTGTAAAACATTTAAAAGAAATTAGAGGATTTCTAATTAATTTAAAAAACGAACTCTAAAGATAATGATTAGCTTGTAAATAATTCTGCACATAATCTTTTATTCCATACTCAAGACTTGTAAATAAACTAGTATATCCCGCATGCTGTAGCTTTAGGATGTTTGCTTGAGTAAAATATTGATATTTAGCACGAATATCAATAGGCGTATCAACATAATAGATATTACTTTTAAGACCCATAGCATCAAAAGTAATATTAGCTAAATCATTAAAGGTCCTCGCTATACCGCTGCCTAGGTTGTAAATACCATTCTCCGATTTCTTACTCATCATAAAAGTAACAACAGAAACTACATCCTTTACATATACAAAATCACGCAACTGTTCCCCGTCTTTATACTTAAAATTATGAGATTTAAAAAGCTGAACCGCTCCTGTGTCTTTAATCTGAGTTACAGCGTGTAAAATAACTGAAGACATGCGTCCCTTATGATATTCATTAGGCCCATAAACATTAAAAAATTTAAACCCAGCCCAAAAAGAAGGTTTGGTATGTTGATTTAAAACCCATTTATCAAAATCATTTTTAGAAACTCCATAAGCATTAAGGGGGCTTAGTTTGTTAACAATATTATGATCATCTTGAAATCCAAATTCTCCCAAGCCATAAGTAGCTGCTGAGGAGGCATATATAAATGGAATGTCATAATTTGTACATATTCGCCATAGTATCTTTGAATAATTTAAATTTAACTTGTCAAAAATAGCAACATCGGACTCTGTGGTATCTGTTCTAGCACCAATATGATATACCTCTTTAATTTTACTTGCATTGATTTCAAACCATTCTAAAAATTTAATTCTATCAATTTTACTCTTATATAATTTTCCTTGTAAGTTTCTATTTTTCTTAGCACATGAAAAGTCATCAACCAAAATTAAATTAGTTTTTCCTAAACTATTTAACTCAGCAACTAAACATGAGCCAATAAATCCTGATGCTCCTGTAACAATTATCATATTACAAAAGTACATTAAAAAATTATACATTTGCCTAGATGAATAAAGACCAGCTAAAAATATTAAAACAAAATTTGCAAGATCAAATCAACAGCACGCAGAAGAAAATAGAAGAGTATTCTCAACTCTGCAAGCCAGTTGCTCCAGAAAATGCAATTGGAAGAATCAGTAGAATGGATGCTATTAACAATAAGAGTGTAATAGAAGCGGCCTTAAGAGTTGCAAAAGAAAAAATACATCAGTTAATATATGTACAAAGCAAAATAAATGAACCTGAATTTGGTATATGTAAAAAATGTAACAGTGAAATTCCTTTTGGTAGACTAATGATTCAACCTCAGAGTAAATTCTGTGTAATCTGTGCAAAATAAAAATATGAAAGCTATCTCATTTATATCAAGATACATTAAATATTTCTGTATTGCAGACAACAAGTATAATGCACATAGCCCATTCTTATATCAATTTATAACTGAAGTGCTAAATCAAAAAACTAATAATTCTAATTGTGAACAAATAGAACAATTAAGAACAAAGTTATCTAAATCAGATATAATAGTAGATATTACTGACTTTGGCGCTGGAAGCAACATTAATAAATCTAAAAAAAGAAAAGTCAGAGATATAGCAATAAATTCAGCTAAAAACTCAAAGTTTGGCACACTACTTTACAGAATAGTGCAATTCTATCATCCTAAGAACATTGTAGAGCTTGGAACATCATTAGGAATAAGTACGCTATATTTAGCCAAAGCAAATGAAAAATCACAAATTTACACATTTGAAGGATGTCCAGAAACAATGAAAATTGCAAAAACAAATTTTGAAATATTATACGTTAAAAATATCAAGACTATTTTAGGTGATTTTCAAAATACTTTACAAAAACAACTAAAATATATTAAAGAGATTGATCTAGTTTTTATTGATGGCAATCATCAAGAAAAAGCTACAATTAACTATTTTGAGCAATGCTTAATATATTCACATAACAATACTATATTAATTTTTGATGACATCCACTGGTCAAAAGGAATGGAAAAAGCTTGGAATTACATAAAAAAACATAAAAAAACTACTTTAACTATTGATTTGTTCTATATTGGCATCGTATTTATCAAGTCAGAACTTAGTAAAGAAAATTATATCATACGCTTTTAATTATGAAAATTTATACAAAAAACGGAGACCAAGGCAATACTCAATTATTAGGGGGTAGTGCAGTTAGCAAAAACCACATTAAATTAAATTGTTATGGAACAATTGATGAATTAAATGCATTTATTGGTAATATCTATGATCAAGAAATTAATGAAATCCATAAAACAACTTTAATTAAAATACAAAATCAACTTTTTAATTTAGGTTCATGTATAGCATTTGATAAAAAAAACAAGGCTATTACACCACCTAAAATAACAGAGGATAATATAAAGATGCTAGAACATCAAATTGATAAAATGGACAATGTATTACCCACTTTGCAAAACTTTATTCTTCCCTCAGGCCATCCAGATGTTTCTAAATGTCATATAGCACGTACAGTTTGCAGAAGGGCTGAACGTAACCTAGTTGCTTTAAAACAACAAGAAGATGTTGATCCTCTACACCTTAAATACCTTAATAGGCTTTCTGACTACTTATTTGTACTTGCAAGATATATCTTGATGGAAAACAACATCCCTGCTATAGAATGGCAAAAAAATTAAGAAATTAGCTGAAAATTCAATAAAAAATATACTTTTGCAAAAAACATTAAAATGTATTGGACGTTAGAATTAGCCTCAAAATTAGAAGATGCACCATGGCCAGCTACAAAGGAAGAGTTGATTGATTTTGCAATTCGTTCAGGAGCCCCAATGGAAGTAGTAGAAAATTTGCAAGAACTAATTGAAGAAGAGCCTGGAATGCAATGGGAAAATATTGAAGACGTCTGGCCAGACTACCCTACAAAAGATGATTTTTTCTTTAATGAAGAGGAATATTAATTAAAAGGTCTAATTCGACCTTTTTTATTTTGTATACTATTCTAAATCACTAAATTTACTACATTAAAATTAAAAGATAAATAATGGCAAATTTTTTAAGTATCTTAGGTAAAATATTTGGAAACAAATATGATAAAGATATCAAGCAGATAACACCAATTGTTGATGAAATAAATAAGGAATACGAAAATTTAGCTAATTTAACGCATGATGAACTTAGAAATAAAACAATAGCTTTTAAACAACAAATCAGCAATTTTATTTCAGAAGAAAAGTTACAAATTCAACAGTTAACAAAAAAAGCAACATTAAAAGAAACAAATACTGAAGATAAAGAAAGTCTATATAGACAAATAGAAAATCATGAAAATACCATTCTTGAAAAAACTGAAGAAATCCTTAATACTTTATTACCTAGGGCATTCGCAGTAGTCAAAGAAACTGCTCGAAGATTTGCTGAGTATGAATCTATAACAGTAACTGCATCAGAAAATGATAAAGAATTAGCTACAAAAAAAGATTTTATTATCATTAAAGAAAATCAAGCGATCTATTCAACAAGCTGGGATGCTGCTGGAACTAAAATTAAATGGGATATGATCCACTATGATGTGCAGTTAATTGGAGGCATTGTGTTACACCAAGGTAAAATTGCAGAAATGCAAACTGGAGAAGGGAAAACCTTATCTGCTACACTTCCCATTTATTTAAACGCACTTACAGGACTTGGGGTGCATCTAGTAACTGTGAATAATTATCTTGCAAAAAGAGATGCGCAATGGATGGGCCCTTTATTTCAATTTCATGGCATGAGTATTGATTGTATTGATAATCATCAACCAAATTCTGAATCAAGAAAACAAGCATATTTAGCTGATATTACATATGGAACAAATAATGAATTTGGATTTGATTATCTTAGAGATAATATGGCAAAACGCCCACAAGATCTAGTACAAAGAAAATTACACTATACAATAGTAGACGAAGTAGATTCGGTACTCATTGATGATGCAAGAACACCTCTAATAATTTCTGGACCAACTCCACAAGGAGATAAACATGAATATAATGAATATAAACATAAAGTTTCTCAATTAGTATCTGCACAAAGAAAATTTGTTACAACTGTACTTGCAGATGCAAAAAAACTTTTATCTGAAGGAAAAGAAGAAGAAGGAGGGTTTAATTTACTTAGGGTTTACAGAGGGTTACCTAGAAATAAAGCTTTAATTAAATTTTTATCTGAAGAAGGGGTTAAAACTCAATTACAAAAAACCGAGAACTTCTATATGCAAGATCAAAATAAAGAAATGCACAAAGTAGATGCAGAGCTATATTTTGTAATTGATGAAAAAACAAACTCTATCGAATTAACTGAAAAAGGGCTTGAATTAATGACAAGCTCAACAGAAAACAAAGATTTTTTCATACTTCCTGATGTTGGATCTATCATTGCTGAAATTGATAAATCAACAAAACCAGAAAATAAAAAATTACAAGAAAAAGATGATATTCTAAGAGATTTTGCAGTAAAAAGTGAACGAGTACACACAATTAATCAATTACTTAAAGCATATACTCTTTTTGAAAAAGATGTAGAATATGTAGTAATGGACAATAAAGTAAAAATTGTTGACGAACAAACTGGTCGTATAATGGAAGGAAGAAGATACTCTGATGGCCTTCATCAAGCAATTGAAGCTAAAGAAAACGTAAAAGTGGAAGCAGCAACACAAACTTATGCAACCGTTACTCTACAAAACTATTTCAGGATGTATAATAAAATAGCTGGAATGACCGGTACCGCTGAAACAGAGGCAGGTGAATTTTGGGAAATTTATAAGCTTGATGTTATTGCTATACCTACAAATAGACCTATAGTCAGAAATGACAAAGATGATCTAGTATATAAAACTAATCGCGAAAAATATAATGCTGTAATAGAGGACATCATTTCCCTTACTAAAAAAGGCAGGCCAGTGCTAGTGGGTACTACATCTGTAGAAATATCAGAATTATTAAGTACAATACTAAGGAGAAGAGGAATTCAACATAATGTACTTAATGCTAAAATGCATCAAAAAGAAGCAGATATTGTGTCAGAAGCTGGTAAGGAGAGTGCTGTAACTATTGCAACAAATATGGCGGGTAGAGGAACTGACATCAAGCTGTCTGATAACGTAAAAAATGCAGGAGGTTTAGCTATTATTGGAACTGAAAGACATGACTCAAGAAGGGTTGACAGACAGCTTAGAGGTAGATCTGGAAGGCAAGGAGACACTGGATCATCTCAATTCTATGTTTCTCTCGAAGATAAATTAATGAGACTATTTGGTTCTGAAAGAATTGCAAAACTGATGGATAGAATGGGGCTTGAAGAAGGGGAGGTAATTCAACATTCTATGGTAAGCAAATCTATTGAGAGAGCACAAAAGAAAGTTGAAGAAAACAATTTTGGAACTAGAAAAAAATTATTGGAATATGATGATGTAATGAATCAACAACGAGAAGTAATATATAAAAAAAGAAGACATTCATTACATGGAGATAGAATATCAGTTGATGTATCTAATATGATATATGATACTTGTGAAAATATTGTTAATGAACTATATGAAGAAAAAGATTATAATTCATTTAAAATTGAACTAATTAGACTACTAGCTACTGAGAGTCCAATATCTGAAAATGAATTTAAAGATTCATCAGCTGAAAATATCACAGAAAAAGTATTTAATAAATGTTATACTTCATATCAAAATAAATCAGAACAAATTGCTGAACAAACATTTCCAGTAATTAAAGATGTTTATGAAAAACAATCTGGCACGTATGAAAACATAGTTATCCCATTCACTGATGGATTTAAAACACTTCAAGTTGTTACTAATCTCAAAGATGCGCATGAAAGTAAATGTAGTAATATTCCTACATCAATTGAAAAAAGTGTTACACTAGCAATATTAGATGATGTATGGAAGGAGCATTTAAGAGAAATGGATGATCTTAAGCAGTCAGTACAAAATGCAGTATATGAACAAAAAGACCCTTTATTAATTTATAAATTTGAATCATTTAATTTGTTTAAATCTCTTATTGAAAAAATAAATAAGGAAATTGTATCTTTCTTACTTAAATCAGGTCTCCCATCTCAAGTAGATGCTCAACAAGAGAAATTGAAAACAAATAATGTAAAGCTTGAAACAAGTAGGCCTGAAGCAATTACTAGTCAAAATATAGATACTCGACAAAAAAGTCCAGAAAAATCTCAGCCTATAAGTGTAGAAAAAGAAACTGGAAGGAATGAAAAAGTTACTATTACAAATGGGGCAGAAACAAAAGAATTGAAATGGAAAAAAGCAAAACCTCTTGTTGAAAGTGGAAAATGGACAAGAATTTAATAATTCCACATGATATAATTAGATGTAAGTGGTGTAAAAACGACCCTTTTTATATTAAATATCATGATACAGAATGGGGTGTACCTGTATTTAATGACAAAAAAATATTTGAAGCACTACTTTTGGAAATATTTCAGGCTGGATTAAGTTGGTCTACCATCTTAAATAAAAGAAAAGGATTAGCAATAGTTTTAAACAATTTTTCTTGCACAGAAATATCTAAATACTCTGATAAAAAATTAGATGAATTATTATTAGATAATAGAATAATTCGTAATAAATTAAAAATAACGTCTGCTAGAAAAAATGCTATTGCTTTTTTAAATATACAAAAGGAGTTTGGAAATTTTAGTAACTATATCTGGAATTTTACAAACTATAAATCTATTCAAAATAAATTCATTTCATCTCATCAATTACCCTCTAGTACTGCATTATCAAAAAAAATAAGTGATGATCTCAAAAATAGAGGGTTTCAATTTATAGGGCCTACAATTATTTATTCTCTTATGCAAGCCATAGGAATGGTAAATGATCATACCACAGACTGTTTTAGACATAAAGAAATTATTACTTCAAATACCTAAAATCATGATTTTTATCGATCCTCAGTAAAGACATATAAATTAATCGAATTACATTCTCAACATCCTCTTTAGCAACACTTTCTACAGTTGTATGCATATACCTGAGAGCTAAAGAAATCAAAGCAGATGCAACTCCTCCTGAAGCATAAGCAAAGGCATCGGTATCTGTACCTGTCGCCCTAGAAGCTGCTGCTCGCTGAAAAGGAATATTATTATCCTCTGCAGCTGTAATAATAAGCTCTAAAAGATTATTATGTACTGCGGGACCATAAGTCAAAACAGGTCCAGATCCACATTGTGTGTCTCCTTGTTTAATCTTATTAATCATTGGAGTGCCTGTATCATGACATACATCAGTAACAATTGCAATATCAGGCTTGATGGTATCTGCAATCATTTGAGCACCTCTCAGGCCAACTTCCTCTTGAACAGAATTTGTTATGTATAAGCCAAAAGGCAATTCTATATTATTTTCCTTTAATAAACGTGCTACCTCAGCGATCATAAACCCGCCTATTCGATTATCTAAAGCTCTACCAACATAAAATTTTTTGTTTAAAACTATGAATTCATCTTCGTAAGTCACCACGCACCCTACATGAATGCCCAATTTATTAACTTCTTTACTAGTTCTTGCTCCACAATCTAAAAATATGTTGTCTAGAGCTGGCGATTTCTCTTTTGCAACAGTCCTAGTATGTATTGCCGGCCAGCCAAAAACTGCTTTTACCAATCCTTTTTTTGTGTGTATATTAACTCTTTTAGAAGGAGCTATCTGATGATCCGAACCGCCATTTCTTCTTAAATAAATAAAACCATCTTTAGTAATGTAATGAACAAACCACGATATCTCATCAGCATGAGCCTCAATAACTACTTTATATTTTGCATTAGGGTTTATTACTCCAACTACTGTACCATACGTATCTACAAAATGGGTATCTACATAAGGCTTTATATATTTTAACCACATTTTCTGACCCTGACTCTCAAATCCAGTTGGCGATGGATTATTTAAGTAGTCCTGCAAAAATTTTTCTGATTTTTTAGTAATAATTCTTTTTTTAATCATAATATTCTATTTTCTATATTGTTGGAGACCTCTAGCTAACCAATCCTTAAATAATTCAACTGTTCCATAATCTTGATAATTTGCAGGCTCTACCATCTGTTCTTCATAATGATTTAAAAATACATAATAAGGTTGAGAATTTGTACCATAAATATTAGCCTGTAATACCATCCACTTATCTCCAGTTGTTTTTACTTGCTTTTTTTTGCCTGCAAGAGTAGTTTCATATTGTTGATCCTTAGAAAGTTGCTTTCTTTCATCAACATATAATGAAACTAATACAACATCATTGGCAAGAATATTTTTCACCTCTTCATCAGACCAAACCTGCTCCTCCATTTTTCTGCAATTTACACAAGCCCAACCAGTAAAATCTAACACAATTGGTTTATTCACCTTTTTAGCATACTCAAATCCTGCATCATAATCATGAAATACCATTATCCCTTGAGGACCTAAATGTTGCTCTTTATTTATATAACCATCATCTATATTTAATTTTACAGGAGAACTATTAGCCCCTCCTAGTCCATATGGAGACTCACTATATTGCATTGGTGGAGGAAATGCATTAATAATCTTTAATGGAGCCCCCCATAGTCCAGGAATCATATAAACAGTTAGTGTTCCAGTTAAAATTGCCACAGACAATCTACTAACTGAAATATATTCTAAATCTGAATCATGTGAAAACTTTAAAAAACCTAATAGATACATAGTTAGCAAACCAAATATTACAATCCAAATTGCAATAAATAATTCGCGTTCCAGTAAATGAGTTTGCAATACTAAATCAGCATTTGACAAAAATTTAAATGCTAGCGCTATTTCTAAAAATCCTAAAGTTACCTTAACAGCATTCAGCCATCCCCCAGATTGCGGCAAAGAATTTAACCACCCGGGGAAAGCAGCAAAAAAAGCAAATGGTAGTGCAATTGCTAATGAAAAACCAAGCATTCCAATAATAGGGCCCATGTAACCACCATGAGCTGCCTCAACTAATAAAGTGCCTACAATAGGACCTGTACAAGAAAAAGAAACTAATGCTAAAGTAAAAGCCATGAAAAAGATCCCCAAAAAACCTCCTCTACCTTCTGCCTCTACACTTTTATTCGTCCAAGATGCTGGAAGTTGAATCTCAAATGCACCTAAAAATGAAGCACCAAAAATAATTAAAAGCAGAAAAAATCCAATATTAAAATAAACATTAGTTGCCATATTATTAAGAGCATCAGCACCAAAAATTGCTGAAACACCCACACCTAAAGCAACATATATTACAATAATTGATATTCCATAAACAATTGCATTAGCTATTCCTGTCGCTTTTGTTTTACTTTGCTTAGTAAAAAATGACACAGTCATTGGAATCAAAGGAAATACACAAGGCGTCAATAGAGCTGCAAAACCACTTAAAAATGCAATAAAAAATAACCACCACATTCCATTTTCTTCCTCTACACCTTTAATTTTAAAAGAAAATGGCTCTAAAGGAGGAAAAACACATTGAGATTTATCACATGACATAAAGCTAATGTCACCAACGATATTAAAATCAGTAGATGTATTAATCTTTACTCTTTGCCGAAATACAACTTCATTTTTAAAGTACGGTAATACAATATTATCAAAATTTGGATCTGACTTTCTAATTGGTTCAGGCTCAATCATTTCGTCAATTAATTGATAGTATTCTGAATCCACAAAGTTAAATTCTGTAGGATATGCATCAACTCCTTCAGGAAGATGTTGTGAATATAAATACCACCCCTCGTTAATATAAGCTTTAAATTGTAATTCTATCTCATCATCTGATACTACTTTTTGAGTAAGAGTCCACTCAACTGGGTCATAAATTTGTGCAAAGACAGACATACTTACCATTGTAAATAATACAACTAATAATTTATTCATATATTTATTTTTGAATTATAAATTTTTGTTTTTTTTTCTTTAACGCAAAAAAATCTAGTAATGAATTAACAAATATTATTTTAATTTATTTTCTATGACTCTAGTTTATTCATCAGATCTCTGACTTCCTATTAAATAAACTAAACCATCTTTATCATTAAGCTCAATAGCATCATTTCCTCTAGTATAAAACCTTATTTTTCCTCTAACATGTAAATTATAAACTGCCCGATTAATAATATATTTACTATACTTCACTTTTTTAACTGAAATCAAACTCCCTATATTAATTTTCACCTTTCGCGCTGTCCATAAACCATCCAATATTATACTGCTATTCACTACTCTTGTTTCAAAATGAAGTATAAATAATAATAAAACAGAAAATACAATAATAGCAATTCCAATAATAAAATACAATTCACCTTCTTTATGGTTATTCTCTCTCCAATAAAATGCAATAAAACAGAATATGGACAAGGCTAGCCTACTAGTTAAAGCTATTCTATTTAATCCTAAATACTGTTTCTCTATAAAATCAACATGTGACATTTAATTATTTTCTAAAAGTTCTGCAATGTACACTTTTTTTGTATGACTATTAATCTTAAATCTATCATCAATTCTACTACCTACAATCCAAACAATATCATCCCCCGAACATAAAATCCATTGCTTTTGCTTATCTAAAATAGAATATCTTTCATCAATAAAAAAATCACTTAATTTCTTAAAATTAGACATTCCTAATGGCTGAAATCTATCACCATGCTTCCATTTTCTTAACTTTAATGGGAATGTAAGTTTGTCAAAATCTAACTTGGCAATTTTGAAATCTGTATCAACAGAAAGATCAGTAGAGATAGAAAAAACAAGTGGAATAGGAGTTTGTATCTGGCTATCTACATCAAATATTTTTACACTACACTCTTTTTTTTCCAGCAATGAAATGATAATATTTTTTCTATCAATAATTAGCTGATAATTCTCAGAAAAGAATTGCTTGCCACTTTGAGATTCTAATGAATTTATAATTTTATTTACTTCAAAAAAACCAAAGGGTTTTAAAAGCTCAAATAATATAATTTCTATATGATCCAAATTAATTAGATCTGTAATATTGAGCTTATAAACATTATTTTCTAAAATCAATAATCTTTTTCTTATTACATCAATTTGGTCCTGAAAAAAATTATTAACAGAAGATAAAGCAGATATCTCATCTAAAATCACTGATTTTACACTTGGATTCATCTCTTTTAATAAGGGCAATAACTGAACCCTAATCTTATTTCGCAAATATTTAACATCTAAATTACTACTGTCATTGCGATAACTAATACTTCTTTGATCTAAATAAAATTCAATTTCTTTCCTACTTATTTCAAGAAAAGGCCGAATAACATTTTGATTTCTAGCCTGCATGCCACATAAGCCATTAATACCTGTACCTCGTACTAAATTAATTAAAAAAGTTTCAATATTATCATCTTGATTATGTCCTGTAATTATACAATCAAGAGTATTATCTTTCAATAACTTATTGAACCATCTATATCTAAGAGCACGAGCAGCCATTTGAATTGAAATCTTGTGATTGTTAGCATATTCATAAGTATCAAAAGATTTAACATGACACTCAAGCGCATACTTCTTTGCTAATTCTCTAACAAAAACCTCATCTTTATCAGATTCAGCTGACCTTAAATTAAAATTACAGTGAGCTAAATCGATTTTATAACCCAAATCTTTAAGTATATAAAATAAACAAACACTATCTGCTCCCCCGCTAATAGCTAAAAGCAAGTGATCATCTTTTGAAAAGAGTTTATTTTGTGTAATATATTCTCGAACTTTATTAATCATCAATCGTAAAGTTTAAAACATCTAAGATTGGTTTCACCTTAGTTAAACACTCATGATATTCATCAAGAGGATCAGAATTAATAGTAATTGCTCCTCCAACTCCTATTGACAAATAGCCGCTTGCCAAGTTATATAAAATTGTTCTAATAACTACATTAAAATCAAAATCTGCGCTTGGTGTAATATATCCAACTGCACCTGAAAAAACACCTCTCTTAAAATTTTCAAAATACTCAATTAACTCCATTGCTCGAATTTTAGGAGCACCTGTCATTGACCCCATAGGAAAAATAGTTTTGAGTATATCTGTAAAATTAATTTCTGAAGAAACATCAGAGCTAACAGTAGTTATCATTTGATGAACTTGCTTAAAAGTATACACCTTAAATAAATTCTCAACCTTTACTGATTTTTGAATCGCAGTTATTGACAAATCATTTCTAACTAAATCTGTTATCATAACATTTTCTGCAATATCCTTTTGAGATGTTGCTAAATCATTTATTAACTGCATATCTTCAAGATCTGTTAATCCTCTTTTTCTTGTACCCTTAATAGGTTGTGACAAAATATTATTTGATTGTTTTCTAAGAAATCTTTCCGGGCTAGCAGATAAGATATATCTGTTTTTTAACTTTAAAAAAGAAGAAAAAGGAGCTAGCATTTTATTATTTAAACTAAAAAATATCTGCTCAGGATCAACTTTAACCCCTTTAGCATAAAACTCCTGACAATAATTCATTTCGTATATATCACCTCTTTGTATATGCTCCTTTATTGCGCTAATTTTACTTAAGTAAGATGCTTTTTTATCCCTAGTAATTAAATTAACATTTAAATTATGGGGCAATAAGTCTGTGAAATTAAACTTTTTGACAAATTGATCACATTTATGTTTTGAATTATATGTTTGTATTTCAAGCTTTTCATTCTTTAAAAGCAGAACATACTCTGGAATAAAAAAAAATAAATTATCTGCCTGAAAATTATCATTGTTTTTTGATGAAAGAACTTCTATTTCATTCTTTAAGTCATAAGAAAGATAACCAAATAACCAATCATTATTCTGATTATGAAAATCTTTTAAATTGTCAAAAGAATCAAGATTAGAAACAACAGCATCATTAAATCCAACACCTGCAATAATATCAAAATTCATATAATCTCTTGGAAAGCGCGAGGTGTTTTTATCAATATTAGAAAGCAGCACACTAATATAGTCTATGTCTTTAGATAAATTAAGCAATGCCCTAATTAATTTATGCTCATTGAACCCATCATATATATAAGAATATCTCATATTGCAATAATACTAAAAAGCCAACTCAAATTATTTTATATTTTTGAACTATGAATAAATTAATTACAATATTCTGTTTTATACCATTAATAGGGTTATCTCAAAAAGACACCGTTTTTAATACTAATTATGATATAATGAGTATAAATGAAACAGGTATCGATAATCTAATAGAAAAATATGAAACAATATTAAGAAATAAAGATGGAATTGATGGATGGAGATTGCAAATAAAATTTGCTTATAAACGTGATGAAATTGTAAAACATCAAACAAAATTTATAGATTTATTCCCTGAAATACCTTCACAAATTACTTTTAAATCTCCTTATTATAATCTTACTGTAGGTAATTATAGAACGAAACATAATGCCCTAAAGATAAAGGGAAAAATAAGCCGGCACTTTCCCGGAGCTCATCCAGTGCAAGTAATAATTAATCGTGCTCTACTTAAAAATTAAATAATTATTTTAAACTTCTTTTAATCTCTACCTCAGTATATCCTTCAATAATATCACCAACCTTAATATCATTGAAATTCTCAATTGACATACCGCACTCAAAACCTTTCTTAACCTCATTCACATCGTCCTTAAATCGTTTTAAGGATGATAATTTTCCAGTATAAACAACTACGCCGTCCCTAATAACTCGTACACCAGTATTTTTATTTAGTGATCCGTCAAGCACCATACATCCCGCAATTGTTCCAATCTTAGAGATCTTGAATATATCTCTAACTTCAATATTACACACTACTTTTTCTTCAACTTCAGGAGATAACATTCCCTCCATGGCTAATTTTAACTCCTCGATTGCTTTATAAATAATAGAGTAAAGTCTAATATCAATTTGTTCTGTTTCAGCTAATTTACGAGCCTGTAGAGATGGTCTAACTTGAAAACCTATTATAATAGCATCAGATGCAGCGGCTAACATTACATCAGATTCTGAAATCTGTCCTACTGCCTTTTGAATAATATTTACTTTTATTTCTTCTGTAGACAATTGAAGTAATGAATCGGAAAGCGCTTCAATAGAACCATCAACATCTCCTTTTACTATAACATTAATTTCTTGAAAACCTCCAAGAGCAATTCTTCTTCCAATTTCATCAAGAGTCAAATGTTTTTGCGTCCTCACATTTTGTTCTCTTTGAAGCTGAGCTCTCTTAGAAGCAATTTTCTTAGCTTCTTGTTCACTTTCTATAACATGAAATTCATCACCTGAAGTAGGAGCGCCATCTAATCCTAATAATACAACAGGCGTAGACGGGCCAGCAGATTGCCTAGCTTCTCCTCTTTCATCTAATAATGCTTTAACTTTACCAGAAAAAGAACCTGCAAGAACATAATCTCCAACTTTTAATGTCCCAGTTTGAACTAAAATAGTTGATAAATACCCCTTGCCTTTATCCAAAGATGCTTCCACAACTGTTCCTTTTGCTAATCTATTAGGATTTGCTTTAAGATCAAGCATCTCTGCCTCTAATAAAATTTTCTCCAATATCTCTTTTACTCCAGTCCCTTCCTTAGCCGATATATCCTGCGATTGATATTTACCACCCCAATCCTCTACTAAAAGATTCATCTCAGCTAATTCTCCCTTGATTTTCTCTGGATCTGCAGTTGGCCTATCAATTTTATTAATTGCAAATATTATAGGAACACCAGCTGCTTGTGCATGACTAATTGCTTCCTTAGTCTGTGGCATAACTCTATCGTCAGCAGCCACTACAACTACTACTATATCAGTAACCTTAGCACCTCTTGCTCGCATAGCAGTAAACGCCTCATGACCTGGAGTATCAAGGAAAGCAATTTGTTTTCCATTATCTAAAGTTACTTCATAAGCTCCTATATGTTGAGTAATACCTCCACTTTCTCCAGCAATCACATTTGTTTCTCTAATGTAATCCATCAATGATGTTTTCCCATGATCTACGTGCCCCATAATAGTAATAATTGGAGCTCTGGTATCCATCTGATCCTCCGAGTCAATAATTTCTTCTATTGATTCTTGTACATCAGCTCCAACAAACTCTACGCTAAAACCAAAATCTTCCGCTAACATTTGAATTGTCTCGGCATCAATTCTTTGATTAATACTAATCATCATCCCAAGACCCATACAAGTAGTTACAATCTCATTAACTGAAACGTCCATCATACTAGCAAGCTCGCTAGCAGTTGCAAATTCTGCAATCTTAATTGTTTGATTAGATGCTGCTTTTTGTGAAGTTTCCTCTTCAACAATCTCTCTGTGAGCTTGTCTTTTCTCTCTACGATTTTTTACTGACGATGTTTTACCCCCGCCCTGAAGCTTTGCTAACGTTTCCCTAACTCTTTTTTGCGCCTCTTCAGCAGAAATTTCAAGAACAGGTTTTTTAACATTTTTTGATTTTTTAAACTTTTTTGGGTCAATTTTTTCTTTTACAATCCTAACTCTTTTTTTCTTTTCTTCCTTAGTTTTAATTTGAAACTTATCCAAATCGATTTTATCTCCTGTTTGTCTTACTCCTTTAAGCTTATTAGCCTTACCTCTTATTATATCTACATTATCTGTATCAGAAGTTGTTTTTTCTTTTAATTCTTCCTTTTCTATTTTTTGATTCTGTAGTTCTGTTTTTTTAACCGCTTCTTTTGCTTTCTTTTCTTCTAGCTCTCTTTTGTTTTCCTCTTCAATCCTTATCTGCTCTTCGGCCTCTTGCTGCTTAATAATTTCTTCAGCTCTAGCTAATTCTTTCTCTTTAGCTAATAATTCAGCTGATAATTTTGCTTTCTTTTCAGAATCAAACTCACCTAGTAAATCCATATAGACATCATGAGATACTTTTGAATTTGGTTTCAAGTCTTTTATTCCTTTAGTTTCCAAAAAAGTAAATATCCTATCAATACTGACATTAAACTCTTTAACTAACTTATTTAATCTTACAGTTGCTTTTTCTGACATATCTAGGTTTTAAAATTTATACCTTAATCTTCAAATTCTGAACTTAATATATCCAAAACTTCATCTACAGTTTCTTTTTCCAAATCAGTTCTTAAAACCAAGTCTTCAGCTGACAAAGCCATTACGCTCCTTGCTGTATCACAACCTATTGCTTTAAGAGAATCAATAATCCAATCTTCTAATACATCTGAAAACTCTTCAATTTCTACATCATCTTCAACATTATCAGCATCACGATAAACATCTATTTCATAACCTGAAAGTTTTCCAGCTAAATTAATATTATGACCTCCTCTTCCAATAGCTAATGAAACCTGATCTGCATCCATATAAACTGATGCTCTCATATTACTTTCATCTAATGAAACGGACATAATCTTAGCAGGAGATAATGATCTACTAATTAATAATTGTAGGTTTTCTGTATGATTAACAACATCTATGTTTTCATTTCTTAATTCACGTACAATACCGTGGATTCTTGACCCTTTTACCCCTACACAAGCACCAACTGGATCAATTCTATCATCATAAGATTCAACTGCCACTTTTGCTCTTTCTCCTGGCATACGTACAACATTCTTAATAGTAATAATACCATCAAAAACCTCCGGAACTTCTTGTTCAAATAATCGCATTATAAATTCAGGAGCAATTCTAGATAAGACAATATTAGCTTTATTATTTTTTAATGTAACTTCTTTAATTACAGCTCTGACATTTTCTCCTTTCTTAAAAAAATCTTTAGGAATTTGTTCTTCTTTCGGCAATGACAAATCATTACCCTCATCATCTTGTAAAAGAATTTCATTTCTCCATATTTGATACACTTCACCATGAATAATCTCCCCTATTCTGTCCTCATATCTTTGCATTAATTCATCTCTATGTTGGTCTGCGATACGCGCCATAAGATGCTGGCGAATAGAAAGGACTTGTCTTCTACCAAATTCTGATTCAAAACTAACTTGTTCTGAAACTTCTTCGCCAACTTCATAGTCATCCTCTATTTTTAAAGCTTCAGACAAAGCTATTTGTGATATAGGATTTTCAACTTCTCCATCTGCAACAACCTCTCTATTTTTCCAAATCTCCAAATCACCTTTGTCAACATTTATAATAACATCAAAATTACCTTCATCATCATATTTCTTTGCTAAAACTGATTTAAATACATCTTCTAAAATATTCATCATTGTTTCACGATCAATATTTTTCACTTCTTTAAACTCCGAAAATGACTCAATTAGATTATCTACTTCCATTTTATTTAAAATTTATTTTAAGTTTTGTTTCTTTTATATCTACTTTTGGGATCTCAACTTGCTCAATAATACTTAATTTCTTACTCCCTTTCTTTCTTTTTAACACCTCAAGAGTTAAAATATCATTTTTATAAGATAAAATCACACCTTTCTTTCTTTTGCCATTCTTAAGTAAAACACCAACTTCTTTACCATAATATTTGTGATACTGCTGGTCTACCAAAAAAGGTTTGTCAAGACCTGCTGAGCAAACAGTAAGCTCATAATCTTCAAAATCTCTATCAAAATGTTGTTCAATATGCCTGCTTATCTCAGAGCAGTGATCTATTTTCACTCCATCCATTCTGTCAAAACATAATGTTATAACATTATTAGTATTAACTTTAACATCTACAAAGAAGCCGTTCAATTCTTTTATCTTAGGCTCTGCCACCTTCCTTATATCCTCTTTTGTAATCATAATCTAACTTAAAGAAAAAGAGGCGATTTGCCTCTTTTCTTTATCTCCTTCTATTTTACGCGTGCAAATATATAGAGATTTATCCATATCTACAAAATATTTAGTGCAATACTATTCTTTTGCTTATAAATGATCTTTGAGTTCTAACCTGAACCATATAAATTCCTCTTGGCCAATTCGATAAGTTTATCTTTTTAGTATATTCACCAACAAATTGCTGTTTATACTCATGAGAAATCATTTTACCAAAAGCATCAACCACAGTGATTTCAAAATCATCTATCTCCTCAGAAACAAAATTTATATTAAATATTCCTTCTGTTGGATTAGGATAAATATTAAGCTTAACACCTAATTCAGCATCTCCAGCGCCAATCCTATTACTTGGAAGAGTTACAAATACATTATAAGAAGTAAATCCAGATTTATTAGAAGGGCTACAAACTGCACGAACTTGCCAATGATAAGCTGTACCCGGATTTAAACCTGTTTGAATTAATTGATTTGTATTAACGCCATATGTGTATACCCAAGAACCCCAAGAAGATCCTTGTAATTTAAATCTTACATCGTATGTTGTAGAAGAGCCTCCAACAGCATCCCACCCTAACATCCCCGAAGTACTTGTAATAGAGGAAACATTAGTATTTGTTGGCTTAGTACAAGGCGTTAATGTTGAGAATGTCTGAATTGCTGTCCAAGCAGAAACATCTGATGTATCTGTTGAACATACTCCTCTAACTTGCCATTCATATACGGTTCCAGAAGTTAAACTATACTTAGTTTTGCTCGTTGTAAAGATACCGCCCATATATATCCAATTATTAGCTCCTTGAGCTCGTAACCTAACATCATAGTGATGGGCATTTGAAGTAGCAGACCAATTCATTGTAGCTCTATCTAACAAAATATTTGTAACTGTCAATCCTGTTGGTACAATACAACTTATTTCTGTTGTAAAATCAGAACCTACTACTACAGAGCTTGTTCCTGATGCCACACAGGTTGTTGATAATTTCCATTCATATGTTGTTGCTTGATTCAATCCTGTTAAAGTATATGAAACAGCGGTACTTGCAAAAGTATTATTAACAACTGTAGTATCCCAAGTAGAACTTCCGCTTACTCTATACAATATATTATAAGTATTAGCTGCGCTAGTTCCTGTCCAACTTAAAAGAACTGAATTATCTGTCATATTTGAAGCAGATAAATTCCTTGGATCTGAACAAGGAGCTAGTGTAGTAAATGTACTATATCCTGTAAATCCAGAATTATTCACCCCTGACGCTACACACATTGTAGCCACTTGCCAGTGATAATATGTCCCCTGTGATAAACCTGTCAATGCTAATGAATTAGTAGTTACCGTATCATATGTCCACGCACTCCAAGGCTGAGTTGTTAATTTATATCGTACTCTATAACCCCAAGCACCAGAAACCGCATCCCAAGT